>Ga0209782_1001258_pt1 | contig 12917 bp, 10 predicted proteins | sample WorMetmaBAHAMAS1_FD_187390 | JGI IMG/M metagenome (GOLD analysis project Ga0209782, IMG submission 187390) | Marine gutless worms symbiont microbial communities from Max Planck institute for Marine Microbiology, Germany - Inanidrilus... | ecosystem: Host-associated > Annelida > Digestive system... | reverse complement strand
GGCCTAAATAACAGGGTTATTACTAGGTCCACAGGAGTATAGGAGACGAGTACATATAGTCTATCGGTTACAGAACAATGTCAGAGTATGAACGCAGAAACAGACATGTCTTGAGGCGATTTCTGCAGACCGAAAGTGACGGCGGGTAACAGGAAGTACATTTGGCTGGTATAAAATTTATGTCTTATCCACAGTAAGTGAAAGGAAGTAAAAGTTTACCTCATGTTCACCTGGAAGAGGTCTATGTCGTGAAAAGAGAGGTATTAAAGAGACTAGCTGAGCCATGACTAAGTCAATTTAATCATAGGAAACAATCTTTAATACTTGGTATTATATTTTGGCTTGAGAAAGGAACTGATACTCCAGGGTTATCGGGGCTATGGCAAATAATAGCGGATGAAGGGTGTTGTTGCATGCCATAAGGATTTTTTTCTATTTTATTTGGTAACTTATTTGTTATTTATTAATATAATTGTTCATTTTATCACTTGTTTGCATGTACCACATTGATTTAAAAGCTGTACTTTTATAGATTCTACAGTAATAAAGATTTTTTTGTGTTGATGTGGTCAGACTATCGGTGTGGTATATGCCTTACAAATTCCACAAGCAATAAAGTGCTGATTATGCTGACTGCACGCAATGAACACGATCGAAAGAGCTTTATTGATGATCTCAAAGAAGCCATTTTAGAGGTATAATATTTACCTGGAAGTAAATAACAAAATACAGTGTTTTGACACTGTAGGAAGTCGTCAGCCTGCAAAACTTTTACCATTAGCAACAAAGGTTCTCTTTTGGGGAATCAGGCCCAGACTGGAAATAACACAGAAAAAGGCCAGTTAAATATAAACTGAAAGTAGTATTAGATTGATGTAAATTATATTATTAAAAAGCTGTTATAATTTGTTATATTTTTATGTTAGTGTGCTATTAAGTTTGAGCACTGTTGTTTTTTTCTTTAGGATAGATTTTGTGTCTGTGCATGTTCGTTGTTATTTTTTGTAATGTTCACGTGGGGAAATTTTCTAACAGTACTGTTAAAATCATGTGTATTGATGGCTGTTAATTTTGTTAGTTTTCTAGAATGGTATTTTTATACAGTGCTGTTGAAAAGTTGATAGTGCATTGGTAAAACAGTTACAGCTTAAAATGTTGTCAGTCAGAGTCAGTGAATACGTTTGCATCTCAGCAATTTGCATCTCCACTGTTTCCTGTTGTAGAATAATGCAATGGAATTTATTGAAAATGAAGATGCTTCAGACAGTCATGGAACAAGTGAACCGTTGAAGCCGTTAAATGTTAACCGATACAGCAACGATTCTGGTGTAGTTGATATCGATTTGCGCCCATTGGAGATTGCTGAAATTCACAGGCTCTCTGCAGTTGGAAATGGCCAATCACGGCCATGTTCAGTTCATAACAGCATTGCTGGTACGTACTGTACTTAGTGGCAGTGTTAAATAGATGATTACCTATATCTATGACTGATATATCAAAATAACTGAAAATACTGGAAGTCATTAATATGTTTCGACAATTCCATTATGGCATCACTGAGAGAACAATAAAATATATTGTCTGGTGCTTGTCGGAATTTAACAGAAATTACGTATCGGACATGATGGGTATGTGTACACTGTGTGTGTGCAGGAAGTAATCAAGGTAGTGCAATGTCACTAGAGAATCAGGGCATCTGCATTAATGGACAGACTGGACAGTGTATTGGTACCGTTCAGCTGCACTGAGTCTACACAACATCACAACTACTTTTCTGCCTATAATTCTCTCTGTAATAAGGGACTGGAACCGCAGATCAGGCCGACATAGTCAAATTTGGCTCCGCACAGAATCCGAATGCACAGAATTTGAATCTGATGTCACTCCACTCAACACTGGTCTGGCAATAACTGGCTATCATTGAACACAAAATCGACAGTGTTGATCGCTCGTGGAAATGGCTGTCCATTCAACAAGCCAAATGATGACGATGATGATGATAGAGTACACAAAATAAAATGCTGAGCATTTTGAAAAAGCATGTTCACTGTAATCTTAGACACATTTAAATGTATAGGTCGATGTGAGAATAGCTGCAATTTTGCAAAATTGATGACATAATTGAACTAGTATGAACCTGGTAAGGGTGTAATTTTGGCACTGAACAGCCAAGAAGGGTGTGACTTCTGCCCAGTAGTCACTTGGTCAGTCAAGAAATAATACAGATACTAGGTGATCATTCCTGGTTGTCATCAGTTCCCTTGAGTGCTGCAACACTGCTAGTTATTTGGCGTGTAAAATAACCTACTCCAGTTATCACAAAGATTCCCACTCGGACAACCTACAGTAGTTAAACCTGGAGTAATTATCGAAAAGGGCAGTTTAAATAAACACTGAAAGTACCAGTTAAAATGTAATTTTCTTCCACAGCAAATTCGATGCCAACTATATTTATCCTGCTAAAGCAACCCAGTGCTTTGAGGGAACTGTGGTCATGACATTGATACATTCACTGCAACAACTTGCGATTGACAGTAGGGCATAAATGTTGAACATCTGTTATTGTGTTAATGCACTCTACAGCTTGTGTTCCATCTGTTACATGTTTCGCGTCTAGTATTGTAATTTGTTTACAGTGGCTTTAAATGTAGTTGAGTAGTATTAATACAACTGTGATGTTTTAAGACGTGCATGAATTCAGTGGTGTTGATGACATTTTTAAGTGCAATTTTTACTGAATTCAACATGTTATCTTTTACCTCATTTGCAGTATTATAAATGAATGTGCTCTTTATCACTTGCATTCATGTTATTAGTTTTTTGCTTGTTATATAATTATCATGTTGCCGAAGTTTTAAGTGATATCACTGAAATCATTTGAATAATATGTAATTGTTTAAATTCTTTGTCCTTATGACAATTATTGCTGGCAATTGCCCGATATACATATCAGTGGCAGCGGGGCCTGCCTGCAGCATGTGTTGTAACTATTTAGACTGCAGTAACGTAGACTCAGCCCCCTCAACTTAGTAATAGATTACGTTATCCTTGTATAACTGCATTAAAGCTTATGTGCTCTGTCTTACATAATGCACACAAATGTTTAACTGGCAGGGTTATCAAAGGGAAAATTGTTTTTTTTGTAGATAATTTTGCAGCTAAATAGCAGTTACAGTGACAATATTTATGAGCTGTTGTCCAGCTTATCAAGTTTTTTTAGTTACTGATACTTGTACATGTACACAGATGCATACTTTATTCACCTTGTGCTTGCTTAAGTATATCTGGACTGTCAGAATCTCTTGGTGATTACAGGGTCATTTCAGCTGAAGTTCAACATATGTTTATATGTGTTCATTTGAACACAACACTTACTATATGCTGTTAGTAACTTCGCTAATAGTCGGTTTTTATGTTAAATACAGAGAAGCTGCATTGCTGATGACACTAGCATATCTCATTATTGTTGACATGCATGGTGTAATTTGAGAATCCATCTTGCTCTCGATTCATTACTGCACGACATATTATTTAGTACCGAATGACCTGGCTGCTTCTGGTATATGTATACGTATACCATACATCACTTGAACTGTAACATTCTGGACTATTACTTAGACATTTTCAGAGGAAAAATACAATATGCAATGTTGTTTTGTGACTTAACAGTACCCAGAAAACTTCTTATGGGTACTTGTTAGTACTCATCTGTGTTCAGCAAATACTCCAAAGAATGTTTAACATTAATTAGTTTACTGTCTAGCTCACATAGCCTGCAATTAAATCTGACTAATTTGCATAGACTTCCTGAGAGCAGAATTTGTGCAATGTTGCATTTGTTGATTCGTTGGCAGACATTATCACCACATGGCAAAATATCAATAAATTTGTAAAACAGTTTTTATGTAAATAAGTAGCCGACATCATGTGCATATTTATGATCCATAATTGACAATTTGCGCAGAAGACTAACAGTTGAGACATATAAAAATGTCCAACAGACTTTGATATCAAACAACAGTTGGATCGTCCACTTCAAAAATAACGACAAGAAGCAATCAACAGCACATTGTATGAAAGCTCACCAGTGAACTAGCATTATACTCAGACGTCACTTTTCACTGATGTAATGCAGTACTACAGTGCAGTTACTTACATATACACAAGATAAATGAGCATCCATACACGCATGCCGTGAATCAGATGTATTCTACATAACATACATTTGCTCTTCTCTGCCTGTGCAAACAAACCAGCTTTATCACTGCAAAATCTCCTGCAATACAAAATCTCTTGCAATACAGCATATGCATTACTCACCCTTTTAAGTGCATATAACTTACAAAATGTGATGTAACACATCGATGCAAAGTTACTTAATACTGTAACATCCAACTACCAAGAATTATACCGTCATTAACATTATAACATTATAAAAAAAGTAGAGAGGCAATAAGGACTCTAAATTGCAAACAATAGCGTACACCCATGAATTTTACGAAGGAACTTGCAAAAATATTACCAGCACTTAATAAATGAAAATGTAATGTTTAACACAATAAAAAATGCAATTACATCAAGACATTTCCTTTAATGAAGTAGTCCACTACAGTTCTACAGCTCAGGACAAAGTGGCTTTTCCAAGTAAATTGTTCAGTACAGTAGTAACAAAAGGTAATCATCACTGTCAGACAGCAGCTAACATGTGAGCTTTATGGGTGATGAAAGGCCATAAAGCGGGACATAGAGAATGGGTGTCATTGATATTTCAGAATCTATCAGTGAGAAATGGAGCATTTCATGGACTGTTTGTATGTAGTTCATACTGTAAGTCTGTAACATACAAAAATGACAACTGTAGTAGATACTAACTACTGATTCTTGCTCAAACTGAGTAAAAACTGCATATACATTAAGCATCAGCTGTTGGTGAAACATTGCTGCATATGCAAATTAGTCTGTTTATTGCCTCTAAATGGGGTGATACTAAATATTTCTTTCCATACCATTTTTAACAGTCGGGCAGAAAATTATATAGGACATGAACAGTTTATAAACAAAAATTACAGTTATATAACTTATAATTACCATGAGTGTTGCCTGTGAATTCAGCAAATCCTGTGACAGGATATGTGAAAAGTGCTCACTTATCGGCCTCTGTGCATGAACACCTGGGTAGGCCAGCATCAGAACGGCAAACCATTTAGGATTTTAATAAAGCAGGAGATGAAAGGCTGGCAGTGGCATCAGCTGATGATATGCAAATTACTTTTGCACCTTGCTTCAGACAAACACGCTAGCACACCTCATCACTCAATTTTTTACAGGTTACAACCAATAGTGTCAAAGCACTGAAGGCAGCAAGATGATATGAAGATAGTTACAGCTTTTCAAAAGGCTATTTTGTTAAGCAGCCGTAGCATATCCAATAAAGATCAGTTGGCACCATACAGATATGGGAAACACAAGTACATGAACTGACATATTACTTCCTGTAATATCAATCGCTACACAATGATCACTGATAGTAGTAGCATTCTTTTCCGATAATGCTTAACGTCAGCATGTACTAATCAGACACTGATAAAACATAAACCCAGTGCACAGTGAGTGTCATCTACCTGTAAGGAGCTACACTACTTCTATGAAACAGAGCAGTTCAAGAGCTGCTATGGTACTGCTATGCTAACTTAGAAATAAGCATCTGGTGAGTCAACAACTTGACATCAAAATCAACAAAAAATAAAACAAGAAAAATATACAGCAATGACTGTTCAAACTACAGAACAATGCATGAATGGCTTCTAAACAGATGTGTAAACTGCATAGAAATAATCATCAGCTGCTTGAAAAATGACGACAGCAACATATGTAAGGTTATATCAAGTTTTGCTATGGAGGATAATAAGAAACTTGACTGTTGCATAATGTCACAAAGCATGATGCTCTCTGTCTGAAAATGTAGTTCCTAACAACAGTGATGTATAAGTTTAGTTTCAGAAACAGTGACTGTCAAGTGAACAAACAAAGTTGCACTTAGTATCAGTGACTTCCTACGGTAAGTAATATTTGGTTAACATCCACTGCATTACCGGTATGAAACAGGACAAAAAACTGGAAAGTTCAGATTCTGGGGTAAGGTTACTGCAAAGAATATGAATTTTTGTGGAACATAAACCCCATAATAACAGGATGTAGCATGTAGACTATCACCTTCATACCACAATCCACTGTAATTTGTTCAGTCATTTTTGATATGCTACATTAGAGTAGTGTGAATGATAAACAGATGATATACTCAATATGCGCATAGACAGGATTTTCAGACGGTGGGTGTGCCCAGGGGTAGATCCAGGATTTCTTGTTGGGGGGAGGGGGTGGCGATGGAGGGTCCGAAGGGCCCGAGCGAGGTGCGGTAGGCGCAAAGTGCCGAGGGGGTGGAATGAAAAGTAGGTCCAGTTAGCGTTAGGACTATATGTTACTTATCTAAAATGATCTATACCTTTAAGTTAGTAAATTTCACGTTCGGAGCTCTGTTTCCAAATAATTTAGGCCGCCGCTGATGGGGGTGCACGTGCTCCCAGCGCTCTATGGTAGATACGCCCCTGCTCAATGTCGTAATACACTATACTTAATAACTGTATGACTTCCTATTCATCAGCTACCGATAGTTACATTTGTTTAAAACCCTTTATAAGGCAGTGGCAACATATTTGCCACTTGATACCATGGTATCCTATATAGGCATAGAACATTATTTTGCCACACAATTTCACCAAGTGCATGTGCCCACAATGCAAATCTTGTTTGTTAATGGTTTTATGCCTTATTGGAGCAACTTATGAAACAAAATTCTGAACAAAAATACACCCCATAGTGTAAACATTTAGATGCTGCCAGATAGGTAGTTACTTTTTAACCCTGCCGGGTGCATCTGCCTTATAAATGGTGCTATAATTTTAAGTTATTACTTTGTCACGATGAGAGGTACGAAGCATTTGATGAGTATATCTGTCTGCTTGCAACTACCATAATAAACCACATGGCCGAAACTTCAATAAATTTTTTTGTGCGTGTTTGCTGTGGCTCAGTCCTATGATGTCACATTTTCACATAATGGCCGTATGGCATGTCACGTGTGTTCCTAACTGGCATCATAACAGCCAAAGTTCCAACCAAATTTTCTTCAAGAATAAAGACCAGCAATACTCTTCACAAGTTGTGCACCATGGCAAAGTCTGCTATCTACAATTGATCTGTTGGAGACTGAAGAAGGTTGTAATAGCCAAAATGACTTTAAGGGCAACACAATTTCATAGGTCATATATCACTTTAAAATTATTGTACCCAGAAATGGATAAAAGTACCTGTGACAATTAAATCATTCTTCATTTCCGTTATGACAATAGAACTAATGAGCAACGTTTGTGGTAAGCATGATAGCAAATGGACGACTGTTTTCTAATGTACTGGATTAAAGGTAAACTGCAGACATTAGTCACTCAGCTGGTAGTGGTACTATTCAGAAAACCACGACTTGCGTACAAAAATAAGTAAAACACTACTAAAACATATACTGCTATTAGTATCAGTGTAATTATATCTCCAATTTGTATTACGTTTTGAGATATTATCGGTTGTTTATGAATCAGGAGCTTAGCACAGCTTCATGCAGTAAAGATCTATGACATCAATGCAGAAAACTAAATGAAATGTGATGCGGGATCACTCAAGGACTGTTCCGTGTTGGATGTGTACGGGCTTGAAATATTTTCACTCGTCACCGGCACATCAGTGGATAGCAACAAGAATACGACTCGCAAACACTGCGACTGAAATCAAAGCGTGCACTGCCTTACAGCGACAGCAGATCCACTCACCAGATGCACAATTATGATACTACCATGATCACTGACTATTCCACAACACTGAAGCACGTGCGTGGTGCACAGTTCACAGGACGAGAGTAACTCTCGTATCAGTGACATACTGAAATGTGCAGATATGCATAGAAATGCGGAAACTGTTGAACTTAACCAACACGTCTTACGGTATGATTCTATGATCAATAACGGCTGCATCATACGCAACATTCGTTATGTATGTACAACTGACGCAATGTAGCAGATAGGTGTTTCAGAGTGACAAATTCGGACGTCTGCATCGTGCTGCTGAAACATCACCAAGTACAGTTGGTCGAAGTCTACCCTCTATGCATTGTCGGTGTTTTTCTGCTGTGCAAGGGGAGCTTCTACATCCTCATCTTCCTCTGCTGTTGCCGCTGCCTCGGCCCTTGCACGAGAATCCTTCTTTCTTTCTCGAAGGCTAGGATCCTCCTTGTCTCCGCTAACTGATCGGCTCTTTCCGCCGGACGCAAATCTTTGACGCAGGCTGGCAGTAAATGAGCCAACAGAGTCACCGGACGCATGCCGCGACTTGCCTTTGGATCCATCTGGCGCCGAAGGCCGACGCTTGCGCTCGATCTCGGCCGGATCACGGATAACCATTACAGGGCATGTGGCATGGTTAACGAGGTAGTCGGACACGCTGCCAAGAATCGTGCGCTTCATTTTGCCAAGACTGCGTGTTCCGGCGATGATCATGACTGCTGCCATTTCTTCAGCAACCTGACATATCACTTCACCTGGCTTTCCCGTTGCTGTGCGCAATGTTCCTGGAACCTTCATAACACACACTACGTCCATAATACTGTCAAACATTAATAATTTTTAATTATAAATTGTAATCAGTTTCTTTCTGATTACTTTCAAAACAAAAAGCATTTGAAAAATGTTGGGCCCATTCACCACTGCGAGCCGCTACACGCCCATTCACCAGGTGTCGCTACCGGTACTGTCGCATGCCGCCTGCGCATCGATGTCCACGACGACAACGACAACGCGTGACAGAGGGGACCGCTATGGCCCCATGGAATGGGCCCAATGACCACTGTTTTCAGTCTATGTTTAAATGGGTCTGGTTTTTGCACAACTACTCCTCTGTGAGTTGCACAGCTCGGGTTTTCAACAGGCCAGATGCCCTTCCTGTCACGCAACAACAGCACTGCAACTGATCACTACAAGACATTTTCCATGTCTAGTATATGTTTGTGGATCTGTGTTTCATGTAAGCTGTTTCAACTTGCAAGTGTCTCATCGGTTTTATGGCATTTCAAACTGCTCTAGCAAAGCAGTACTGATCTGCACATAGGCCCAACTGTTATCATTTTTAGTATACACTGTACCAAAGACATCACATCAACTTTACAATTTAGACCATTTCTAGTAACAGACAACCAAATTATACATGTTTTACAAAAGTCTTGTATGAGTAATAAATGAATATCACGTCTACAAAAATGCTGTTTTTAAGTGCTACTTATAACATTCTCCCTTTCTCCATTCGTTCATCCCAAATCCGTAATCATTCCGAGAGCATCTCAATGTGCTTTTACCAACCACCAGTAGCTAATATGTCACTTCTGATTCATTTACTCTTAAATTACGGCACTTTTAGTTTTATTTCTTACTGATAACATGAAAGTGACTTGAACGGCAGACTTACCTCCTTGTCTTTTAACAACACTCTCATTCTTTCTTCCAGAGTTTTTGTGCGTGCTTCCTCCTCTTTCCACAAATTTGCCAGCACAGTCGGGGATACATTGCTGTCACCTACCAACATTTTCCATGCACTGCAGCCATTACTACCAGCGAATGTTTATTTAGTTCAGGTGTATTTCACGGTCAGCATGGCACGCTCAACCTTTTTAGGATCCTCCTTGTCTCCGCTAACTGATCGGCTCTTTCCGCCGGACGCCGATTTCCTATTAGATGCTGCCAGATAGGTAGTTACTTTTTAACCCTGCTGGGCGCATCTGCCTTATAAAGGGTGCTATACTTTGAAGTTATTACTTTGTCCCGACATGGCATATACATGCCACGCCCATACTTCCACGGCTTCGTGCATCCACGGCCTTGTGGGTAATCAAAGAAACTGTCGGCAAGAAACATAAAGGCTCTGCATTACAGTTACATGCATTCGTTATTCCGGAAAAGGACCAGTGTATTGTCATCATGCAACATTCCATCAAAAATCAGTCAAACAGTATTCGAGATATCGTATTCACTGGTTTAAAAAATGATGGCCATCTGCCAAACTGAATTTTTAAAAAATCTGTATATTTCAATAGCTGATATGGTCTGGAGGCTCAATGTGTATTGTGCGGAAATTTGATCGGGTCAGATGGTTGATGAGATATGTTGATTTATCGTACTTTTTATGATGGCAGCTGTCTGCCTTCCTGGATGTATTTTGGGTCAACCCATGAAGAGTACTTGGTGGTCTTCATCATTCTGCAAAATTTGGCTGGAGTCACTGCAATAGTTTCGATAACAAAAAAGTTTGATATTTTGTGCATTTGGCTCAAAACACCGAGACAAGCCCCTGTAATGTTTTTTGTGGTGTCTGACCCATAAATGATCAGCAGTATCAATGCGACTGGAAAAGGCATATCCTTGCATGGAAACACATCATACGACCTATACACCGCATTCACAAAAATAGGCCAGTAGCTTTCTTGTCATAACTTATATGGTTATTTAGATTTTAAGAATTTTTTGCACATGAATAATGCTGACAATTGCCAACTCAATTATTAAATTTAACCACCACAACTAAGCCGTTCTTACATTGTGATTATGTAACAATTTGTGACATTGGGTTGTTGCTGTTGATAATCATAAACACAATGCTGTTTTCTGTTGATGATAAACATGTAATGAAAGTAGTCCGAGAAGAAAAACAGTACACTACACATCAGATTTTAAAGAATTTACGAATAAAAAATAGTCTCGTGGTGGTTTAAATCACTTGCTGGAAAAAAATCGACAAATTTGGTTGTGTTGAATGCCTTGCCAGTGGTTGACCGTGGTCAACGCCTAATGCTGAAAACATTGAGTCTGTGAACAGTCAAGAAGACCACCCACACAGATAGCATGTGAAGCATACATTTCTCGCTCGTCTGTTCATAACAATGATAACATCCTCAAAAAAGACTTGCAGATTGGACTAACTTCATGTTTTAATTTTGTTGTTTTTTTTTTCGCTGTCTTGTATGACAAAAAAATGAAATTTTTGCACAAAGTTACTTCACATGGTAAAGCAACAAAACATAATGGGTGTGGTGAAAATTTTTTTATATGGTTGTCCTAACAGTGTACTGCACCAACTTGACAAAAATTATAAATGTAGCTTTAAATTTGCCAAAATTATTGTAAAAAATCTACTGGCCTCTTTTTTGTGGACAGACAATAATGCTGTACAGTCTAAAAAATTTTACAAGAAAATACCGTACTATGCAGTTATTAATTATTGATGATAATGTCACAATGGACAAGAGGACATAGTAGCTCTAGCTGTCATCTGCCAGTAGACTGTGCAAGCACTTAACGTTGACCACGTTGCATGACTTTCAGCTGCATGATGCACAAAACATACAGTACTTGACTGATGAGATCGAAGCTTTGCAATTTGAGACCATTTGTTTAGCAACTGAATTTGAACTGATTGCAGCTTGGGACCTTGACAATAGCAGCAGGTTTGGGGACTACAGTTCAACCATGCTGCTCCTTTATGTTAGACAGAAAAAGATAAATAATTCAACTAGAAATATACATACGAGCTTTGGCAAACTCAGGGAGTTCAATACAGTGAACCAAAACAGCTTTATTGCCCGGACGATGAACTCTATCCAGATAAACTGCACACACACATTAATAATTATGCAATCATTACACTAATTTAACAGTTTGAGTACAATGAAATCCACTAATAATAAAAAATATTTTCTAAACACAAGTGGTAGGGTTTAGCTTATCTCATGGTTTTATCTATTGTACCATACTTGTACTGTGTACTTGCAGAATGTTTGCCACTTTTCTCATCTGAGTGACTTAACATGGTCTCCGAGCTGACATTTTGGTGTGTTGATTTCAGTGTACGATATAGATGCATATTAAGCAAGCGCGATTGTGGCTCGACAGCTTCAGACTATACTGTAATACGTTGACACAGTTACATACATTGACCGTAGTTGTGAACGTTCATTTTCTGTTATGAGGTGCATAAACTGCAGACAACCATGACATCTCAGAGGCTACATTTGGTCATGCTGCTGCACATCCACCGTGAACTAGTTGACAATTTGGACATGAATGCATTAGTAAATGACTTTTTTGCAGGCAGCAGCAACCGCAAAGAAATCTTCAGATAAGTGCAGACGAATCGAACAGCTGACTAATGCACTGCATTTGCATGCAGTATTGCAGTACAGATTACAGTCTTCAGTTTTTTTTTGTGCATACTGTTCGTATTCTAAAGTAACTTAAATATGCAGCACTCCGCTTTTGCGCCTGTAGTATCAAATATCTCAACCGTGCCAAATAACTCTCATCTGTGCCATTGCACGTGCACGATGTCGCAAAGTCTCGTGCGCCAGTGTTTTATTTATCTTTTTTCGGTTACAGTTAGGTTTAAGGTTAGGGTTAGTTGAAGGGTTATGGTTAGGTTTAATAATTCCGACATGTTGCACAAATCTCGTACTATTTGGCAATGCGATATATTTGGCATGACACCGCACTGCACCTAAAGTCATGCAAAGTGAAATGTGCTAACCCTAACACCATCACTAACCCTAACACCAACCTTATCCCTACCACTAACCCTAGCCTTATCCCTACTAACCCTAAACTGATGGGCCCGCATCCCGCAGGTCCGCATTTTACCATTTGCCGTGACATTCGGTGTTTAGGCCGGTCTCACTAAAACCTGACCGCAAGACTGCAAGCAGACCGCAAGTAGACAGCGACGTTAATTAGCTAATTAGCGTTGAGGTCTTGATTTCGCCAGACCGCAAATGA
>Ga0209782_1001257_pt1 | contig 12925 bp, 7 predicted proteins | sample WorMetmaBAHAMAS1_FD_187390 | JGI IMG/M metagenome (GOLD analysis project Ga0209782, IMG submission 187390) | Marine gutless worms symbiont microbial communities from Max Planck institute for Marine Microbiology, Germany - Inanidrilus... | ecosystem: Host-associated > Annelida > Digestive system >... | reverse complement strand
CAAAAAAAAATATTAACGACAAGTCAGAAAGTGACAATTGCTGGCCAAAGTTGTCCTGAATTTTTGCTTTTAACTTCAGTCGCAGAACTGTATTGGCTTTTTCTGTTTTTTTTTCTCGACGTTGCTAGCATTGTTTCTCGTCCAACATCAGTTACAGCAGAAAGTTGTCCAATTGAATCTGAACATTCCAATTCTCAGACATGCATTGTCACATAAAAATTCTTTCTTACTGATGGCGTAGTCATGCAAACTTATTTCTGTACTGTCACCAGTGTTCTTGGTATTATTTATAAGCCAAATGTTACTTTTTTGTATCACTGATATAAGATATGATGTTGCAGAACTATGTCATCTGAATCAGTTAACTGTTTGTTTGTTGTTTAATTTATTAACACTTTTGCAAGTGGAGTATGCTGTTAGTGCAGTTACTATGTAGCGTTGACAAAGTCTGTGTGTTTGAAATGTGATCAATGTCTTTCAGACTGCCTTTGACGAAAATGGATTGTAAATTGTTTCATAGAGTTTAAACACTGTTGACAATTTATTTGTATACATTGTATTGATGCCGGGACGGACTACGATAAATATATTAGCACTGCTCAACAGTGCAAATACATTATAGTGCTGACTGTCACTTAATGAAAATCAGTGCAAACTCCAAAAAAGTACTTTATGATTGTGTGCAAAGCCGTCACTATACTTTTACAAATATACAGTAAAATACTATATCGCTAAACCACATTCATGCTTGAAGTCAAAACTGATCATCTTTATTTAGGTCACACTCATCGAAACGTATACTATCTGTTTCCTTTCATGATGTCTGCCACTTTGATTTGAAATCAGCAAAATCGTTGCTGATTTGTGTCGCTGATTAAGCACTTAAGACAGCAATGGTTAGCTCTAACTTTGCTCAGATACTTATTGCAGACTGAGATCTTGAGGTGATCTTTGTTTGTAGCATAATATGCTAATGCAATCGCTCTTATGCTACAAGCATGATGTCCATCTGTCAGACTGTAATGTTGGTGAATTGTGATCACATAGTACAACAGAAAGTGGAAATCGGCACATGATGGAATATGTCTGTGTCTTGGCTACCTCATCAGCCTGCATGCCAAAGTAGGCCTGCATCGTATTATTGTGTGATCTGGGGTGTAGAAAAATATATAACTTTAAACTTCTGCAGCGTATAATGGCTTGCATGTTGCACATTTTGTGTCTGCCGAGCTTCCTTGTTATATGTCTGCACAGTGCACTACTTTGCAGCAGTTTGCTAGTTTCAAGTACAGCAAACTGAGCAAAGTATGTAAAGGCTAAGTCGAGCATATCTGTTTTCACCTGCATACATAATATAAGTTATAATACAAGTTAAATGCATAGTATAAGTTACACTAAGAGTGCAACCAAGAAACCACGTACATGTACATATCATATAATACTGTTTGAAAATTGCTGAGTATTTGCTACTGTTGCCGTAGTCTGAAGTTTTCATGTGCATCTGCTAGACATGGTCATGATTAAGAACAAATGCTGTAAATGAAGTTACAGTATGTTATGTTCAGATTATTTACTGCTTGAGATTGTCAAACTCATTTGACTAGAACAAGTTGAGCCATAACAAAACCCAAAGATGTTAAGTTCGGAGTATGGAGTAAGATTAATAAAAAGTTGTTTTGGAGGATAGCTGAAATATTCTTGGTCTTGTGAGATTATTGACAATGTGATAATGATATCCTACCATGCCGCATCCATCATGGATGTCTGGGCCGTGTCACAGCGATGCCGGTGTTTTTCTTGTTAAGGATTACAGTATTGCTTTTAATTTGACAACAATTCTATCTGGTCGTAAGGTAAACACTAATATGAAGTCATACATTGCCAATCAAATGCAATGGTTAACAAAGTTCACTCACAGTAACAGTCAGTTAATATATTACAAGTTTCACTTTGACTTGTCAGCTACAGTTTTCACTCCTCAGTTCTTCCTTAGTAACTCATCCGTTATACTTCAAAACTAACGGTGCGATATTGCTCAATATTGAGTTGGCACCTTTCTTGAACAAGAAGAATGAGTAAAGCAAGTACAGTAGTTTACGGAAATACTAGCCATGCAGAGAAAATTACGGTGCAGATTCATTTGTATGATTTTGTGTGACTGCAATCATGCCGTGCACATACTGACAATAATTATTTCTGCTACGCGTCGGGCTTTTTCGGCCCTGTTCGATAAATAGTTGGACCACGAAAAGGTAAGATAGGAATTTATTTTTTAATTTATATTCTAGGGCAAAATGGCGGTTGTTTTGGAAAAGTTGGTTTGTGAAGAATTTGCGTTTAATGCACTAATTCAGTGGCTGTCATCGAGCTCTGATGAAGTAGTTCATTTGATTTTACTGTGTTGAGTTATTGTTATTCATTTATTCCGTTTAGTGTTTACCATAAAATCTACAATGTCAAATTCTTGGCGTTGAAAATTATTACTCTGGCTCATTGGTTTATATGACCGCCCGATTATTGAGTAATAACAGAATTACGAATTGTGCTATGGTTAGCACTAGCAGTCTGTCCATGAGAACTGTTTATATGGTAACCTGATGAATAATGTTCTGGATATTTTGCTGGCACCGATTTTTTAATGAACAGACGACACAATAACGAGAAAGTTTGTGATCAAGACATGTCGTGACCAAAGAAATGGTGGCGAAGTGTCTAGACAATTAAGCAACACTTTGGAGTTGCCCAGACAGTTTAACATTGATGCCAAAATTACAGATGCAGATGTCAGTAATGCTGAGTGTCCTGCATGCTCTTAATCTCTGTATAAGCTTTATAGAAGCTTCAGTAGGTTAGTCGATAGGAATCCAGTCTAACGTTTTTATAAATACTCCTTTGTAACACATGATAGTGTATGTAGAACGTGGAAAAAGGTAAATGAATGAAGATATTTGTTTTTAAATAAAATAAAAGTATCATGTATATTATTGTAAATTGTGCAAAATGCTTCACACATGTTTAAGCACTGAGTCATTGCCATTGGCGGTAGTGTGACATGCATAAAGGACAGTTCATATTACATGTGAATGATGCGCATCCGTTGTTTAATCGAACTCAGTGAAAGTAATTACACCATTTACATTTTGTGAGGTTCTGTGCATGTTGTGAATGGCCCTTAAAGTCGTCAAATTGAGCAGCAGGTATTCAGTCTGTACCATGCAAGGAGGAAAGAGCATGCAACCAGGATGCTGACATTGAAGTGATGATAGCTGTTTGCAGCATAGATGTACGTGACTCAGCTGTTACATATGCATATACACTGGTGTCAGGTCGCCGTGAATTGGTAGTCAACCATCAGTTCATTTTATGGCACACTTTGCACAGCTGTAGGTCTACATTCTGATGTCGTCTGAACCGCGACTCTGACAAACTTTGTTAGGTGTCCTTGTAGTCGTTTTTGACTTTATGCCACCTTAATCTTTTCATTTATAATAATAATAATAATGTGCCAGACATGTCATTGTTGATACCTACTAATGTTCATATATTTTGAGTTATGTTATGTGTTTTTGTCCCAGATGGTACCTGATGTGTTGTTGCCATCGATAACTTGTCAAGCTGAATTTGTGCCGTTCTTCCTTAACTTGTTGCGAGATTGGACATCAGCCGCCTGGTCCAGCAGGAACAAATCTACTTGCACGCCTTTGAAAGCACAAACACCAGTAACAGGAGGAAACCTTTCAACCAATCGTAGCATTACGTGTGATACTTCAAGTAGCTTGCCTGATCAGCAGACTAGGTCATATAGTAGCATGTGCACTCCAGACAGTAATCCACGACTAGATCACCGACGTACTTCTGTGCAGAGGCTAGGTTCTGTGAAGAGCCGTACATGTGGACCAGGTGACACCAGTTTATCAGTGTTCAGTCCTCCAGAAGTAGATAGTATTGAACGTCAGACACACAGTACAAAACACGAGTTTGCTCGTCATCGGCCACTACGACAACACAACACCGTTTTACTTACTGAATATGTTACTCCTTTTACTAGAGAACGCCAAGGCCGTGCTCTCTTTATTGACAGTTCAGCTCCAGGTGTCAGCTGCACTGGGAAGAAGACTGCTGGAAAGCATAAAACACCCATCAGAAATAGAACTGAGAAAATGGTAAAAGCACCCATGCCTTCATTTAACTTGGACAGTAACACAGACTTTCCAGATATGAGAATTAGCGAAAGGTAATTTTTGTGCTTCTTATTTTCGTACTTATTCAGAAGTGGGGTTGTTGACTGTTGTTGTCATCAATAGTGTAGTCTAAGATTGCTCACTGATATATACGGGGTGTGGCAAAAAATGTATCACCCTAATGATTTTTGAGATTTTCTCAGCAATGGCTTAGCATTTTATTATGAAATTTTCCAGGTATATTAACACATCATAGACATAGGTGCATCAGTAGCTTCTAAATAATGTAAATGTCTGAAATTTATGAACTATGCAGCACAGTTATGTCACATTTTTTGGCATTTCGAAAATGTACAAGTAAATACTGCATAAATTAACATTATTTAAACAACATTATTGCCAAGATTCATGACTCCAGATTCACTGGACCTGTGGTATACCCCCTGGAATACTATATCTGGGGCAAGAGAGAGAAGCATTGCTAGAGCACAACTCACAAATGCAAACCAAAAACAATCATCGAACTCGAAAAATGTTGCGATCAATCTGGAACAGCCTGCATTAAGAACCAAACGTCAAGGCTGTGAAGGAATTTTAAAAGCAATGAAGAGTTATAAAGCAACTGGTTGAGGACACTTTTAACATGGCTGTCGTATTGTGAATATGAATTAGTAACATTTTCTGATTTCATTTGAATAACGTTTTTACACGGCAATTACCGGCACATTTTTGAATTGCAAAAATCAAAGGTAGCTATGCTGCAATGTTTAGAAATTTAAGATATTTTTTGTGATGTTTAGGAGCTACTGATGCAGCTATAAACATATATGATGCATTATTGAACCTAAAAAATTTTATAAGCCATTGCTGAGAAAATACCAAAAATCTTTCGGGGGATACTTATTTGCTGAACGCTGTAGACTAGATATAGTGATAATTATTCATGCTTTAGTAGTTTTCAGAGGTTCCATTTTGTGGATGCAAGATGTTCAGTTACTGCTATATCATTAAAATAGAAAGAGACCACAGTTGCATTGCATTTCATCAGCTTTGGCTGCTAGGATTCAATGATACCGCTAGGAATGAACTTATTTACATTTGGCTTTGAATTACAGCACTGCAGATAGCTACAGTGTGGGGCAGGGAGATATGCCAAATGTGGATGTAACAGACAGGAAGGTGGGCGGTAAACTAGATTTTTTTGCAAAAATCATTTATGGGTGCTACCTATAATGTACTGGTACATTTAACATATATTGTGGGCAAAGTGACTGAAGCGAGAGTGAAACAGTAGGTCTTAAATGTCATTTAAATTGAGAAAAATGAACAAATCAAATCAAAACATGGTTACATAAGTACTTTAATATGATATAATCACCAATACACTGCTGATGAGTCACATTTCTTTCTTTGACACGTAGCTGAAATGTGCAGAAAACTACACTTGGAAATACAATTGCTGTAGATCATAGTTCACCTTAAACATATTTATGTTATTTATTTTTATTTCTCATTGTTTAAGTAAGTAGATTATTTTGCATGAAAAACTTTATTTTGATTTTAGAAACCGTTTATGCTAGATGCTGTTGCTGCCTTCACCATTGACTTAGAATTGCTATAGAATCAACTAATGTTAGAGGTCTTAAAATCGCTGTTAATCAAAACGAGTTACACTTAAAGCAGCTTGTATAAAGTGAACTAGATAAAGGATTTATTCTTAGTTGTGTGATTGTGATAGTGACATGAAAGCTAGTAAGGCATCACGCCGTATTAAGCCGACATTGGTATCGCCGTCAGCTGTGAATGAGGAGAAGTGTTCAGCTTTCAACTCTGTGCCAATTGTACCTGCTCCTGCAAATGCTATGCCACGATCAGTCTGGGCAAAGCCTCGCAACATGCATCATGGGTATCTAATATCTATTATCATATTTCGCTTAGTTTGTTTGGAAAGATGTTTAAGTTATAAGAATCAAATATTGCTAAAAAGTCAGTTAATAAATGTTGGTTTCATAGCTTTCACATTCTTTCGTGCTGCAGTCATGTATCTCTGCTGACATTTACATTTTGATACATATAGAATAACTGAAATGAGAGATTGGAAGGGGCATTGTGGGCAAGCTGGTTTTCAGTCGTTTATCTTCATAGACAGGGTGACAAGTATCATCACTGTGAATGAAACCACAACTGAATTCACTCATAATACGCATTTACTGTGTTGCTGCCATGCAGTAGCAAATTTCCATAAATTAATAGTAAAATGTAAAAATTGTAAAAAAAACTACTGATTTTATGGTAATCATTTTACACTGTAATTTATCCTATGATCTTGTAATGGCATTGAACTAAGGAGTTATTAAAGCTGTATCTGTGCATTGAGCATGTTGAGAATGAGAATGTTTACATTGGTAGAACAAAAATGTCACAGAACTGAAAAACAGTGAGCATTTTTCAGTATTAAATTTGTGATAGACGAGCATTGAAGAGTTTTGTGATGGGCTGAGTGAGTAAATTCTCAATATTTTTACTGCTTAAACAATATCCTGAATTAATTGTTAAAAGTTTTCAGCCATTTGTTGTTTATTTGGCTATAGTTCTGTTACTTGTTTTCTGAACTTGACTTTTAGTTGTCAGTCAGTATACTGCAGTCATTGCCAAAGAAGGAAACTTTTTATAGTGTGATTGTGAACTGTGATGCGTGATGTGGACCTTTAAACTTCACTTGTCATATATCATCATATACAGATTTGTAGTGTGCCACCTATTACAAAGTGAGCGTGTCACATTTGTGTGTGTCAAACTTGCGATGATGTGCCAGTGAAAGCAGCGACAAACTAATCAGTGATGAACAGTCAACAACGATCGTGAGAGTCGATGAAGAGTCTCCGTGTCGTTCACAGTCAGTGCCGCTGACGTCCACTCCTGTGAAGCAGGTTGTCAGCTGTGAGCCGGTGTCTCCAGACCTCGTCACGTCATTCACGGAACTGAAGAATCTCGCACGCATATATTCTACACTGATTGAAGGCAAGTCCTGCTGTATGTCAGAGCTTTGTAGAAGCTCAGTAAATGACGCAGTAATTTCGTGGCAACTTGGGACATCATCATAGACTTACATGTAGTGAACCACGATTAGTTATGTTGCCAGTATTACTTATTGGAGACTCTAGGATAAGTTGAACGTTTGATTATGAAATAAAATTTATTGTGGATAATTATATTTTAGGTAAATAACAACAACAACATAAGTATTTTTTGGTATGGAAATAACTTGAATGTAATTGATTTTTAGTCACGCCTCTCGCGACATAAGTAGTCACGTTTCTATCCGCGCCAAAAACGTGTCGGAGGCCCAATTGACCCCCAAATTCAACCATAGGGTGAAAGTTCAGACCAAGATGGACCAAAAAGTCCAATGTAAGGGGTGGGTCTAAAATTTATATTTGTTGACCAAATATGGATGCAAAGTTTCAAATTAAATACTCATATAAGGATTCGGGGTCAAACTTTTGACCATGTGTTGAGAGCTGACGGAAAACTGCCAATACGTGGAACGCACATCCATAGTAGTCACCCATAGATGCGCGACCATATACCGCTAGGTATTCTAGTAGAAATGTATTGTGTAAGTTAATGTAGAGTTCAAACAATGTAATGTTATCAGTATCAATACGATCCAGTGTGCTATTATTAAGGATGTTGCCGTATTGTCATATTTAACTTATTTTTGTTGGCAAGATGTGATTCTTAAAATGTAAATAGTTGCTCATTGAAAGTTCTGGAAAAGTCCTTGAATTTTGTTGTCAGACATAACACATATCAGAAGTGCTTTGATGCTGTTCATTCAATGTTAATGGAGTGTAAAACCTACATTACTTAACTTCAAACGTTCTATTGTAGCCCGCTCGGCAAACTTGCCGGAAGGGTTATGTATTTTTTAAGTTCTATTATAAGTAGTAAAAGTAAACTAAAATGAAATTAAGTTTACCTGGAAAACAGCCATTAGAATGCAGATTGGTAGATAGCAGTTGTTACCGTGCGTATTGGCTTTTACAAATACTGCATAACAATTTGATATGAATTTGTATTTTATGATGCAGAGACTCTTGTGCCTAATATTGTGGTGGAGTTGAACTTTACCATGCAGCTGTTGACAGCTCGGTGTTTGTCTCATGATGGTACACTTAAAGGTTGGATATTTCTCTTTCATGCAAAAAAATAAACAAAACATATTTGTGTAGTGGCGTATGTTGCAAGCAAGTCAAAGGTACTTGTCATGATATGTCGTGAGACATTTGTCTGGAAAACTTAAAGTCAGGGAATTTGAAATAGGTCATGTAAAAATCGAGGGAATTGATGAAAATTCATAGAGATAAGTCAGGAAAACATATTGGTTTTTGTAGACACTTGATTAAATGTGACATAGCATATAACTTTCATAACTGTCATAACTTTGCTTTGTGGATTCACACTGTAAAAGTGGCAGTTGAGTTGATCATGTCTGTTGTTCCTAGATGTTTGTGGAAAATTCACAATTTGCGTCATCTGGAAAATGGTTGTGACCTTTTACATGAAAGTGGAATGGGCGGGTTCATCAGCAGATATGGTGGAGTAATTTATCTGCAGAATGGGTATAATACCGGCCACTAATCTACTACCGGTTTATGGCTTTTAGCACAAAATGCTGCTGTATAGCATAGCATTTTGCTTTTATGTTGCGTCTGTCTTTCTCTTTGCCTGTCTGTAACATCAGTGGATGGTGACTACATAATGCAACAAAAGTGGAAATGGGGACATAACAGGATAGATTGGTGTCTCGGCTACTGGTAAGTGGAAACCGACTCAGAGCATAATATCCTGTGATCATGAATTCTATGGAGGAATGCGAGTGGGGCATGGAAAATGTTGAGTGTTGCTGAAATAATCTCACAAACAATGCAAGCTATGCATTAGATCAACACTTAATAGAACACTTAGTAGGAAATCACATTCAGCAAATTGAATGGTAGTATCGGCGCTCTGTGACATTTTTGTTAGGAGTGCCATGTATAAATCTTCTTACTTACTTATCTACGTACCTATAACAACCAGAAGTGCCCGAAAGTGTCAGTGTCAATAGTAGATTTATATAGCGTATAATCGCAAAGCCTCTAATGCGCTGTTTATGCTAGTATAATGAGAAAAGAAAAGTTTTTAAATTTACAGTTTACGGGTGTGATGCTGTGAGGTTCTATGGTTACCAGTCAGTTGTTTGAGTAATAAGTATGTAAATTTTTAAGCATCAAATATTGCACTGTCTTAGCATCAGCTGAGTTTTCTTGTATCTATTTCTGCTGCTAATAGCTTGTCTGTTTGCTGTTGTAGACAATCCATACTTCACAAGCCTTGATAATATTGTGTACTTTGCATCACAAGTACTTGCCAATCTGCTCAAGTTTGTACATTGTGTTTACTATAGTCACCGCACATATTCTGTAGTAATAATTCAGTAACAGGATTCCGCATGGAAATAGGCTGCATAGCAAAAATAAAAATCTCATTTGGCTGTTGTGGACCAAAGTCAAAAAAGTCAAGGTAACAAAACACGATTTTTGGGTGTTTGCGGTAATTGGAGCAACACACTTTTTTCAACTTACTATTAACTGTGTATGGAATTTGTTGAAACTGACAGCATTACTGTAAATAACGTACTTTCTGGCAGGTTGTTGTTGTTGCTCGATCGACGCACATTGCGGCTGCTTGCTGGCAACTGTCGACTTCAGAAGTTCAATGTCGAACTAAGTCGTTCTCTGGAACATGCTATGGATGCTGCTGTTCACACTGTAAGTGTATTACGAATACGGGTACAACTAGAAAACCCTTACCCAAAGTCACACTGACTATATTTAACATTAATTTAACTGACTTTTGACTGGCTGCTAGTTATTTATAGTTATCAATGTAGGTATTTTGTGTTTGGGTTACAGTACTATTACTGGTTTTTCGAACTTCAAAGAAGGAAACTTTTTATAATGTGATCGTGAACTTTGGCCTGTGACGTGGACCTTTAAACTTCACTTATCATATATCATATCACTCTGCTACGGCACGTAGATCTTTAGGCAGAAGATCTGGCATACGAGAATGCACATTCGCCGAACTTTGTGCCCAGCCGTGGCAGTGTGAAGTTGGTCAGCAATGTAGAACGAATGCCGGAATGTGTACGGCCAGTGTAGTATCAAATAACTCGCACCTGCGTCATTGCGCGTGCGCGATCTCGCAAAGTCTCGTGCGCAGGTGTTTATTTATTTAATATTTATTTCTTTGGTTACGGTTAAGTTTAGGGTTAGGGTTAGTTGTAGGCTTAGGGTTAGGTTTAATAATTCTCACATGTAGTGCAAATCTCATACTGCGAGTTATTTGCCAGTGCGACATATTTGGCATGACACCGGTACCAATGTGTTTGAGAATGTTCATCAGGTACACTTTTGATAAAGAGCAGTGAGAATTGGATGCATTTGGGATAAGCTAAAAACACACAGCGCAGTTGGACGTGCCAGTGTACTGGAGTGTACTGGTAGCCAGTGCAGCTGGAGCAGACATAGCATGATATGTTCACGACTGCTTAGCTTGGATAGAGATGAGTCAAACTGCCAAACAAACCATATAGGACATTGATCATTTTATTCAGACATTATGACACATAGACAGGCACAGCAGACTGATTGCTGTACCTGGACTGCTAAACTGTCTAGTAAAAATCGTTGCACCACTTTCAGCTTATATCACCTGCAGTAGATTGCACAGAGTTAAATATTCTATCTAGAGTCAATACGTCCAATTAGAACAGCAGAAAATTTTGAGGCCTTGCTTGGCTTTGCTAAGCTACATGAAGCTACATGGCCGCCGGCACAGCCGCCGGTCGAGTGACGTCATTTTTTACGTCATTTTGTTGAAGTAATTAAGTAAGCCGTCATCTTGCTGTCAGTTTACTATGTTCGTTGCTATTTAGTGTATATCTATTCTATGTTGTGGCCATGTTTGCCGGTGCGTACGATGGCTTCGGCTTGGCTCGCCAGGATGTGGGCCGTGGTAGATTGCATGAAGAATGGTAGTGCAAGGATCCGTGTGTGTGTGTGTGTGTACGAGAATAAACAAGAATGTTGAGTTGATTCAGTGAGTTTTTCTGCTGAGATCTGATCTCCATAATATAATTTTGTGGTAGAAGGTCTAGAATGGACTTGCTATGCAGGAGGCTGCTTAGCTGGTCTGTTCAGTGCACAGCGGCAGTGGTAGGATGTCATTTGCATTGCGAATTTTATATTTATTGTAGCATCTCTTTCACCTTCCTGCTGCAAGATATTTCTGCAATGGCTAAGTTTCTCATTATACGTTGTAAGTAAGTAAGTTTAATAATGTTGCGCCATATTTTAAAGATACATGGCCTAAATTTGAAATGTAAATCATGAGATATAATCAGTCAGGACACATAAGAAACAAATACAACTATGCAGTCTGTAAAAATAATCCAGTTATACTACTCAATAAATTCTATGACAAAAAAACACATTAGAAACAGTAATACCACAAAAAAGATGAATAGTTTCAATTACCGACATCAAACTATGATCAGTACCTGGTGGTAGAAGGTCCTGTTTTGAGGGTTGAATTTTAATTTTCTGAAATCATGAAATGAATATTGGTTGGTGTGTTGATCAGGTATTGCCTGATAGCAGCTGTGTGCCTCATGTCGTTGGAGGAATCATGTTCAATGTTGATATAGATAATCGTTCTAACTTTCCAACTGAACGTTCATTTCACACTTTCAAGAAACAGAGGTTTGCTGGTAGTGTTTCTTTTCTGTTTTGAGTACTTACTTTTGCCTGGTTGTGCTTCAATTAAAGTTTGTTGTGTTTTTTTGTATATTAAAGCCATATGTATTAATAAAAAAATTACTGCAAAACTTCTTGTTTTTGCTCTAGCATTATTGTAAATATTTAAGATTTAAGGAATTCTGAACAGCAGAACACAGTGCACAATGTTGTCTTCTGGGAGACTTAGAGTGACTGAAAAAGACGACTGGTTAGGTGCCTAAACAAAAATCTGAAAGTATTAGAAAAAAAGCATTGCTGCTAATAATTTACAACGAACTTTTTCTAGAGAGTCATGTCTTGTTGAAGTTGTCTGATCGATGTCTCTGTGTAGAGACATGTTCTATGAACTAATTCGTGAGTGGGAAGATCAACATTTAACCGCTGGGTGGACTGTCCGGCAGCATCAGGCGGAGAAGATACACAACGTTATTGGTCTCGGCAGAGACTCACTGGCAAACTGTCTTCACCTGGCCCGACTTTTTGTCCTTCAGCTCGTACAGGTATTATTAGGCTGCACTGCATGCACTCAGCACATAGGTGTAGGCTGTTGCTTCAGAGACAAGAGAAGTTTTGTGCTGTTCGTTAGGGATGTACCGGATATCTGGTTCTGGTATTGCCTGATAGGAAGCTGCTGGATAATAAACTGGATATTCTACTAAGTTGCTAAATTTGCACTTTGTAAATAAACAGTGAATTTGATTAAAAACGGATGAATGAAATAGAAAATCTAGTAGTGTTTGGCAGTTTTTACCGCGCGACGCCTTGCTAAGCGCGGTATATACCGTCGTCGTGTGTCTGTCTGTCTGTCTGTGTGTGTGTGTGTGTGTGTCTGTCACACTCCGGTATTGTATCAAAACGGCTAAACGTAGGATCACGCAAATAACGCCACACGATAGC
>Ga0209782_1001256_pt1 | contig 12926 bp, 6 predicted proteins | sample WorMetmaBAHAMAS1_FD_187390 | JGI IMG/M metagenome (GOLD analysis project Ga0209782, IMG submission 187390) | Marine gutless worms symbiont microbial communities from Max Planck institute for Marine Microbiology, Germany - Inanidrilus... | ecosystem: Host-associated > Annelida > Digestive system >... | reverse complement strand
CTATATGGATAATTTAGCTAAGTTATGCCAATATAATCGTGGAATGTTTATTATTCTATATGCTGACGACATTATGTTATTTGCACCCTCCATTAGAGAACTCCAGCACTTACTACAAATGTGTGAATCTGAATTAATATACCTTGACATGTTTATTAATGTGAAAAAATCTTGCTGTATACGTATTGGACCTAGAAATAGCGCTACATGTTCCCCTATCTGTTGCTTATCTGGTGTTTCATTGCCGTGGGTAGAACAGGTGCGTTACCTTGGTATTTTCATTACTCGTTCACGAGTTTTTAAAATTTCACTGGACCATGCAAAAAAAGTTTCCATCGCTCAGCAAATGCTATTTTTGGAAAAGTTGGTAGAATAGCTAACGAAGATGTTCTGTTACAACTATTATCTAGTAAGTGTATGCCATCATTAATGTATGGTTTGGAAGCATGTCCACTTGTAAAATCAGATCTGTCCTCACTAGACTTTGTAATAAACCGTTTTTTCATGAAATTGTTCCAAACTAATAATATAAATATTGTTAAAACTTGTCAAGATCATTTCAACTTCGAGATGCCAAGCACTCTTTGGACGAAACGCTCCACATCTTTTGATAATAAATTTTTAAGTTGCGAGAATGTGTTTTGTAAAATTACACTATACTCTATTTAATACATTTACCTGTTAGTGAAGATGTGTATTTTTTGTGTAATATTTTGGTGTATGATTATATGAACTCTTGCCACTGCTTTTTACTTTTTCGCTTTTTCCTTGCTTTCTCTTTTGTTTGTTTGTTTGTTGTATTTCATTGTATATTATGTATGCATGTTTATATTTTTTTTTCTTTGTTTGTTTTTTGCTACCACAAGTTGGTGAATAAAGATCTATATTAGTAACCGACCCATCATAGTTTGATTATATACTGGATGATTTACACTATGCAGCTGTACATATAACCATATTTGCGTGTACAATTGCACAAAATAAACATGTTTATTTTATTACAATCCTGTTGCACTGTTGCACCGATTGTTTTAGCCAATAACAGTGAACTATGATATGATGAGACACTGACAGTGAAAACATGAGTTCTTGGTCTATAAATTTATTGTTGGCAAATGGACTCCACAACATGTTTTATGTACACAACCAAATTCTTTAATTACCATGACGTTTCAGTCTCATCACGAAACCTTCATCAGAAGAAGCTGGTACTTAGAAGAGAAGCTACATTCAGTAGCACCACCAGAATTGAAACCGAAAATGTGCAAAAGATATGTTCATGACATCCTAGAGGTGGTCAAGAAAGGTTCAACAGAAAAACTCACCAACTTGTTGAACAGTCCAGATACAACCGGGAGCATAAAATTCACGTATAAGGAGGAACAAGACGGCAAGCTACCGTTCTTAGACGTTCTATTAGTAAGAACAGCCAGTGACAGCCTTAAGTTGTGTGTTTACAGGAAGTCAACTCATACAGATCAGTACCTGAATTTTAGTTTGCACCATTGAGTTGAACATGAGCGTGGTGAGAACCTTACTGGAAAGAAGTCAGAATCTGGTCACAGACAGCCAAGATAAAACCCCAGAAGATGCTCATCTAGAAGAGGCCCTGCGGGCGTGCGGCTACCCGTCATGGTCAGACGGCAGACGGCAGATTGAGTCCAAAGGGACAAAGAAGAGAAATAAGAAGAAGGAGGTCTTGGAAAAACGGCCTTTGATCGTGATCCCTTATGTAGAGAAGGTTTCAGAAGCGATAGCAAGAGTTATGAAATACAATGTTCCTGTTGCAATGAAGCCTTGGAAGACTTTGAAGGTATTGCTAGTTCATCCAAAGCTACAAACAGGAGAAAGAAAACATAACAGATTGTATATAGAGGGTTCCTTGTGCCAACTGTGACAAGACTTAAGTAGGAGAAACTGGATGAAAATTGGGTGTACGGCTCCAAGAACACAGAACCGAAGTTGAGTCAAAGTCTAAAGGAGTATTCACCAGAAGCCAGAGAACAGCCAGCCTGGCGGAATATAATAAGTCTGCCTTAACCGACCACGCAATTCAAGAAAAAATCACACAATCCACTGGAAGGAGGTATCAGTCATCGACAGGGAACCAGACCGGCCCACCAGACGGATCAAGGAAGCAGTAGATATCTGCAAGGAAGGCCACCGATCTATGAATCGTGATGAGGGCAGCTATCAACTGAGTCATGCCTACGACCATTTTATTGATGTGAACGTTGATCGTCACATCAAGATCTGGAAGAACTGAGTACCAGTTTCTTCTGATGAAGGTCTCGTGGTGAGGCCGAAACATCAAGGTAATTAAAGAATTTGGTTGTGATTTATGAATTATTGTACATAAATTGTTGTACCAACCAAATGAATCTATTCCTCGAAAACTCCACAACACGGTCTGCCGACAGTTGCTGTTGGTTAGAACAGCATCTGGACTGTTAAATGCACCATTTATTCCAAAAAGACACAACTAAAGGAAGATAATCAAAGGAGCACTAGCAGCCAGGTAAAACAGGGTTATCTAGAAAATGGCCTGTAACCATTAATCTTATAATTGATGTGTTTGGTGTGTCTGTGTGTGTATGCTTGTATACATTGTTATAGACTGTGCATTCATTGGACAACGATGTGCAAATGAAAGATGTCTTTTAGCAACAGACAAATGTGATGGAGTTAACAACTGTGGAGACTATTCTGATGAAACCGACTGCAGTATGTTTATATTTACAATGTTGGAAACTAAATGAGGCACATTACAAGAAGCTCTGCTATTGGTAGAGGGACCGCACGAAGCACTTGTTAGTAGAAATCTTCCAACTGCGAAACATCCACTTTAAAATGTTGGCAATTGGCGAATGAACTTCAAGTACACAAAAAATTATTACAGTTGTTGCTATTAGATAGCCTATACTTTATATAACTTTTGGTTAGTGCCCACTTGTTACAATATATTATCTAACACCGTTTCTGAGATAATAAATTCCAGTTTTGAAGTACGTGACTGCCTGTGACTGATAATTCCTTCACTTTCACAATAAAGCTTAAAATTACAAGCCAAGTGCACTTTCTCATTTCTGTTTAAATGTAAACATATTTATGTATGTACACGTTGAATGTTGTAATCAGAACTGGTATGAGGTTGGCTCAGAAATCTTTGAAACAGATTCAGAGAATCAGCCTCAACAATATCACATTAAAGGCACATTCCTGGCTGGTAATGGAATGGAATGCATGTTTGAATGAGTCTGTTTTATGTTGGTGAAATTTTAGGGGCATGGTTATGTAACCTATGATCAAGTGACCCATTCAAAATTTTTAACCCCTTAAAAATACCTCTGGAACGGCTAAGATTAGATGCTTCGGGTTTTCAATCAGTTAGTCAATTAACAATTTCAGAGTGGTCCTATGAATGAAAAGCACTTCCAGATCCACTGACACTGAGAAACAACTGAGTCATCTATAATGCCAGCAAAGATAAAGAACAAAGAATTTTCCAGTCCGTGACGAAAAGTTGGCAGAAATGGAGATGAAGCCACATTGTCTGGCAAATTGTTCCAAGTAGTCGAGCATGCATCTAGAAAGGCCAGGTGACCGACGGCAGAGAGTATGATGGACGGGACCAGCTGGAACCAGCAGACGCAGATTAGACTCAGAGTGAATGGTAGATCATCAACAAGAACTCTTCCATGCGCATGAAGTCTTGTAAAAGGACGGCCACCTTGCATTCAGTAAGTGAAGTCGCTGAACGCTGATGTCATCCAAAAGACGCAAGCTGTAGATAAGTTGTACTACCATCTTCATTGAATGTAACTTTACAAACCTTTTAAAATCACTTATTGTTAAGAGTAAATGTAGCTGACATGTGGCAATTGGAGCAATTTTCAGTGTAGTACTGAGCTAATGAGAAGCAGTGCGAGATAAGAGACGTTTGCAGACCACTAGCGCGAATTAATATTTGACCTATTGTATTTCAACGAGTCTGATATAAACAGCGACAGTGGTCGGTCTGTTGTATATAGCACCTGTTGCTGAGTTTTGTGTACTGCACTGTGACCGTCACAAGGATCGTTGTTAGCTGATATACGTGTCAGCTACAGTACGATACAATGTATGTATGTTATACAACGATCTAGAGTGGGATAAGCGAGTGTTAACGAGCTTAGACCACGATAGACAGTTGTATAACACAGTTATTCCACCATCGCACGAGTCGCCAGCGATAGGCCTACGAATTTCACGCTTGAGTGGATCCATGGGTTAACACTACGTTATACCACGCCAGACATCCATTGTAGACATAGGAGGCACGAGTGCGACGGTGGAATAAATGCTAGCGCAGTATATGCTGTCGTTGTGTGTGTTTGTCATACGCCGGTATTGTATCAAAACAGCAACACTTACGATCACGCAACGAAGTCACACGATAGCCCAGGGACTCTGGTTTTCTGATGCCAAAAATCTGAGCGAAATTTGAACGGGGTCACCCCCTACAGGGGCGATAGGCGATAGGTGCAGGTGAGGTAGGTTAAAATTGGCAACTTTCCACAAATAACTCACTATAACTCGAAAACGGTACAAGATAGACGCATAGTTTATATTAAAGTTGATTGAGATTTGATTTGTTGATTTGCGATTATGTTGTCGATGACCTTGGGTGACCCCTAACCACCCATATTTCCCTATCTTGCCTTGTTTTTTTCCTGTTGTCTTAATGGGTGACGATAGGAACTTCAAATTTGACATAGACGTTAATCATAACAAGTCATGGCGTATGAAATGACTCACAAATGGGCATAATAGGGCTCACGTAACCCATTTTTGCATGTGCAGCTCTTGACTTAGCAAAATTTCGCCACGTCAGGCCGACCTTCCTTAAGTGATGTCAACAATTTGGTCGCCGGTGTACCTGTGTTGCTCGCACCTACGATTGTAGGACGCTAGTGATGCTAATGCTATAGACTAAGTCTCAAACTTTATCGGTTCCATTTGTTAGTTAATGTTTCTAACAAGTTGATATGCTTTATGTAAATGCAGATTGTGCATCATATGACTTTCGTTGTGCTATGGGTTTATGCCTGCGAGATGAAGTTTACTGCAACGGCACTATAGAATGTCCGGACGGCAGTGATGAACCACCAAACTGTCAAAGTAAGTTTCTGGAGTTGTTTTTGGTTGCCTGCGCTATATGTTTGCAGAACGGTTGATCTAAGAAATGCTTTTTAGTTTTCCCCTGTTTTAACATCTAATCTCTAAGAAATGCCAGTGGAGATCAGAAAAATTATCGTGACGTGTGTAGTATAGGTGCGATTTTCAAATTAAAATTTATTGAACAACTAGACGGGTGGTAATTATCCGTCATGCGATTGCCACTCAAAGTCGACTGCCGTCTCCCTGCGGGATAAAGCCCCCATCTTGGTTGCCCCCAAATTTGGTACCATCTTTTAGCCCATATATTACAGATGACAGGTCTGCTATTCATTTGTTGATATATGGAAGCGTTTCAAAGTTACACACTTCCAATTGATGGTCTTTCGGCGAAATTTGTCGAAATTTGGGGTTTTTCCCCTGCCAAATTTTTAGGGGTCGACAATAAAAATTTCGAAATGTACGTTATCTGCCTTTATCCCACGCGAAGTTTGTATGCAAATTACATGGCAATCAGTGAAGGGAATGTTTTTGAGTGAATGAATGTTTTTCAATGAATGAATGTTTCTCACATCCTGTTTTTATGATTACCAAACAACGTATTTACTTACTTTTCTCTATTTCCGACTGTCCATTGGATATTTCTTGCATAACTGTCGAGTTTGGCAATCTTTCTACGACGTTACTTCAAGTTTCCTTGCAATTGGCCTAACTTAAGGTCTTACATTTTCCACATCCACTAAGCTTAAGCAATCCACATATATTTCACCAATCTTTCTCGTCTTTTCTTAAAACATGTCAATACCATCTATCTCAATCTACTTCAAAAGTCAAAACACCACTGTAATCATGTTATCTGTTCCTAATCTCTTTCTTAGCTCATTCCACATGAACCTATCTGTTACGTCAACATCACACATCAATTTATTTATTTATTTATTGGTATTTATTTATTGATAAATAGGCATCCACTAATTTTTCTCATCTCAGCCTGCTGAAGTGCCTGCAAATATTCCGTAACATGATAGGATATGAGATATAATTTTGAGACTATGCCCAGCACTGGCATCTTTTGATTAACATATATTTACTATCCTACATGAATGTTTTTCTGCTACCAGCTTACCTGGGTCGTCTTTATAAAAAGCTGTTTAATGGGTTGTTGTATATACAAGATATTATCATTTTTTACGTTTTATATTATTATTAATTGTAAAAAGTTGCCAGTTTAAGAGCAACAGAGTCACAGTTCCAAAACAGAAAATAAGTAAATCAACGCTCAAATATAATCACAAAAAAAACATGCGCTACGACACTTCACAATTAAAACTGAGTAGACTGTGACAATATTTGTGTATATAAAATGATATGTAACGTCCTTCCTTCTGGTTCTCTCAGTAATGACAGTTGTGCAGTTTGTACAGAATACAGCTGTAGGTAGATTCTCTTGATAAAACTTTGTACTCTGGTCTCTTCAACAGTGTTAAGAAGGTTGTTTTGTAGGGTGTCGGTCGTATCAGTTTGCGTGTAACAACGGTCGCTGCATTGACAGCTATCAACAGTGTGACGGTGTCAATCAATGTGGCGACTTCACCGATGAACTTTCATGCTGTACGTTTGTCCACTCTTTTCACCTAGCAGCGAAATGCATGCAGTCAGGCAGCTATACATTGCCTAGTATATTTGTTACTTTATGAATGTCAGTTAGACTGCTGTTATCAATTGTGATTTGATTTTCAGCTGTAGCAGTGTTCCAGAATATGAATTTTACGTTTTTTCAGATTTCAAAAACATGACTTTTTACGTTTTTTAAATGACGTATCAAAAAGTCGCAAAAAGTCTTTAGCAAAAGTTTAGTCCTCAATCTGTCAAAATGAGTTCACATACTTCGCTCGAGTATAAAGTTTGCAGAATGTCTGCAGAACATTTGGCTTCAAAATTCCCAGATGTTATAGGGACTTATAGGCGTTTGTCACACACATTTCTAAGTTGCATTTTTTCATGTCCCCATTTCTAAGCACAGTGTTTGATGTTGGTGACTTACCGGTACTGACTTTTGGTAATGGTAATTGTGTGGGCTGAGTGATTACGTGGCCTCTGATAGCACATGTGTTTTGTGATCATAATATTGAACAGTTTTTTTGCTCTTCCACTTGGCTGTAAAGTTTTCACCATTAATTCAGTTCAGTTCAGTTCAGAGATTTTTAGAGTGGCCTAAGTAACATTGTCACCACAAGGACCACTGATGTTAATTGACTGATAACAATGCACTATTATGTCGTACGTATCTGTATATACAGTTTGTCCGAGTGATAAATACAAGTGCAACATGGGACTGTGTGTACCTGTGTCTACCTGGTGTGATGGCTACATGGACTGTCCAGATGGAAGTGACGAGTTACCTGGATGTAACGGCAGTAAGTTAATTCTGTTGGATATGGTTACGTAGATGAGACATTGCCATGGCAAACAATGAAAGTTGCCATTTTGAAACCGATTGGAATATCAGAACACTGACGGGCAGCTTAGAAGTGCATTGAATATGGCTACATCACATACAAATTTGGTGATGTTTGGTGCAGTAACTCCGGAGAAACGTTTGCTTATTTTTGTAGTTTTATTAAAAAATTGCCAAAATGGGCATATCTACCAATTATCTCAGAACATGCTGGACTTATCTCGACCATATCTTCAGCTTTGATTGTCATGTGAGTGGGGATGATTAATCTGACGTTTGTTTTGAGATCGCTCAATGGGCGTTGCCATGGAAACCAATTAATTTGGGGCACTTTTTGCAAACATTAAAATTGACCACCTTTAGTCTTTGCTCTGGCGTTCTGAAACGGAATGAAATATCGCCATCTGCATAAGGGCGTTAAAACTGGCGATCGTGCAGCTATGTCCTGTAAAAATTTGAACTTTGGTGCAGTAGCCACTGAGATAATATTTTTATTTGTGTACCTTTGTATGGTTGTTATTGGGTGAAAATCAGCCTACAATCTCCACTCGTTGCGCTGGGATTTCCAAATGCATTGGAGGATTGAAATGTCGATGGGTGTGTTAAAGTGGCAATGGACGTGTACATCTCATATCTCATGTAAATTTAGTGGGTTTCTATCCAGTACTTCTGTAGTTAATGCGGCTCAACTGTACACAGCAGACATCGATTAGCACTCGATTTAATTCATTTATGTTCACTAGGGGGCAGGCCGTTTATGTTTTGCTACTACTTGCTAAGGGGAAACATCATTGCTATGACGAGCGGGCTATACGCTGGGCTTTGCCACACATTTCTAGTTCTTTTTATCTTATTTTAAATATTTATTGGAGACTCAATTATCTCACCATATGCCGGACCTAATGAAAGGTACTTGTTCATGGATGATCGATGGATGTGGCCAAATGATTTCAACATCGATAGATAATTGTCGCTTGTTGATCACACTCGGCGTCCAGCTCTGTGTACAGCGTGGTCGATGATTGAGGCAGCATCTCGCGAAACATCGGCGTCATCTGATTTGTTTGAACCACAAGCGTTGGTTAAAGCTGGAATTCCACAGGACCAGCTTTCCTCGCGAAGATGTCACGAGGATGCTTCGCGGAAAACGGTCCCGTGGAATTTAAGCTTAACTACTCAAAAACCATGTTGCACCAACTTTACACCACCATTGTTAACTTAGACCAACGACTGCATCGTGTTTTGAAACTGTATAGGAATCGGTCAGATGAGCGTTACTAACCTGCCATTTCGTCTTATAATTACTTAAAAGTTGCTATAACGTCGAGTTATGTTGCAGCTTGCTCCAACATAACTGGTTCATATCGAGTCTGCAAGCCAACCGGAAAGTGCATATTTTCATCTCAGATCTGTGACTCCATTCAAGATTGTCCTGACGACAGTGATGAAGTTAACTGCAGTGAGTAGACCTATTCTTGTTCCTTCAATAAGTTTAGTTTATTGCGATAAAAATAATGAACTGTTCGCATGCTATAACGTGCTGATTGATTATTTCGAATGGGCTATATATTTTGCGAATCTTTTTTAATTTTTATTTTTTTAGCCCGCTCGGCAAACTTGCTGGAAGGGCTATATATTTTGCCGATGTATTTTCTTTATTTTTTTTATATTTTTTAAATGGTTGACTTTCTAGACCCAGTGGCTCAGAACCTAACACCGATCTTCATTAAAATTTAAGGATTGGTAGATGAGTGTACGGGCTTGTTTACCATATTGAGCTTTTTTATTTTTCAAGGGACGTTGCTATGGCAACCAACTAAAGTCGAAAAATCGGCGTTTTTCCCGGACCAATCAACTTTGTCGCGCTGCCTTTCAGATAAGGAAAGTAAACAAACTCTTTAAGTCTGCCAAAATATGCTAATTGTTTATGGCATTTTAAAGATGTGGCCAGACAAACGCTACTGCCTCGTTGAATGTGTTTTACACTGTGTTATCTAAAGTACAGGGTGGCCCAAAAAAATTGCACAACTTTTTGTACGCGTTAACTTTATCAAATATTAACTGATTTACTCAATTATTTCACTGTCAGAATCAGAAGAAAATTAGTAATAATACCATCACTAAAAACCCATTACACCTCAAGTGTGTCACTACACTACCTTGTGAAATGTGAAGTGTTTTAAAAGCAAATTGAAAACAAGACCACTTCTGTAACAACACATTTTAGGAAATTAACCACAGGAAACAACGTGTCTCAGTTATTATTTAAAGTAACTTTCACATTCAGCAGTTTTTACATCAAATGTTCAATGTTTAGCAAACACTTGTGATGTGGTGATGGGATATTTAGTAATGTTAATATTGCAAATTTTATCCTCATTCTGACAGTGAAACAATTTCGAAAATCGGTTAATAACTGATAAAGTTATACGGCGTACACAAAATAGTGCCACTTTTTGGACCACCCTGTATATGTAGCGCTGTTCACAGAAAGTAGAGACTGAAATGTGCTGTGTTTGCTTACGTAGCATGTGAGAATCATCAGTACGGCTGTATGAACGGTCGATGTATTTACCGCGACTGGCTGTGTGACGGAGTTGAGGACTGTCCACTTGGAGACGACGAACGGCCCTCGCTCTGCAGTAAGTTTTAGGCCGCATCGCAGCATTTGCTAGATGCAATCTAATATACATGGTTTCTTGGGCCCACGCGCGTCTACAGTCCAAACGTCATCTCGACCAGTTCGGCCGTTTCTGCAGGGCTCACGATCACGACCAACAGACAAGCACACGCACACACTACGCTATCTCTAGAGTTGTCGTATTTGCGCTGTTATTGGTCTGTGTGGTCGCAGACAGTCCATATACCGTCCATAAACCGTTGCGGAATGCAGCAAGAGGACTCAGTGGCCCTCACTGTAAATGATTATGATCATGTTGAAGCTTACGTGTTAAAATTCACTCGAGCTTTTTGACAACACCATCAACTGAGGTTTCTCGGCGCCATGCGCCGAAGTCACCGAGTAACCTCAGTTGACGGTGTTGTCACAAAGCTCGAGTGAATTTCAACATGTAACCTTCAACACGATCATAATCATTTACAGTGAGGGCCTCTTGCTGCTTTTCGCAAGGGTTTATGGACGGTATATGTTGACAGCGTTGACGATCTTGTCGTTAAGACACTCTCCACTGTCACGCATGCACCACTGGTCACTGACGGTCGTCGAAGGCTCCGGACTGCCGCTGACTGACAGATCTGTGCTAGGCATGTACGTCTTGTCGTCAGCAAGCAGGTGCCGCTGCTGCCGATGATGAAATGACGCTCTTCACCGCCTTTGAGACAGACCGGACAAGGCGAAGCCCGTGTCGATGCCAGTGTCTTCATCTGTCGCTTTTTGTTGTCTCCAGCTTTCTTTGGCGACACGTACCCGTCTGTTCAGAAGTGCTTCAGGTCACGAGAATTCGCGCGCACCTTGAGCGGCGTGCTGATCTTCAGACGGGCCACGCCCCTGACGACGACCTCGGTGATCGGGAACAGATCGTCAAAGCGTCAGTCTGATTTCCTCCTTTGCGAGTCTCACTGCGTCGCATTGAGCCTTGGTGTCTGATGTCTTAGATATGACATCGCAAAATACACAGGGGGGAACGTTGTCATGTGGGGGCGGAACCTTTATGCGCACGTCGGACACTTTGGGGGCGATTCCGTCCGGTGCATGGGTTCATGTGACACCGGCCTGAGTTTATGTTATCGTTAGGCGATATGTGTTGTGTTGTGAGATCAACGATTTATGCTGGTTGCATAGATCACTGTAACTCGACTCAGTTTCGTTGTTCACGAGGAGGTTCCTGTATCAGCGCTGAACAAGAATGTGATGGAGTCACCAACTGCAATGATACTTCAGACGAAGCCAACTGCGGTAAGTCAGTTTGGTAAATACAGTACACTAGGCTAACACTTATCTTAGTTAAAACAGGAAGCAGATAGCCTGTAGACTAAACTCTGGATAAGTGTTAATTTAGTAGTAGGATCAGAGTTAGAATTAAGATTTCCCGATGTAGAGTGAGTGAACATCGACGTTGGATTCCCGAAATGTAGGCAGCTAATAAGTTCGTCATCTTTACGATTTAATTTTAAATTTAAACTGATATAAAGTTAAAACTATTTTATTGTATATACAGAAAGAAAGCAGGAAGGAGATATTTTTTGAGTAATCCCCTGTCATTTGTGAGAAAGCTTATAGGCTTGTAATTTGTGCAGTGTCGGTGGTGAATGAGTCGTCAGCTATATTGGTGAGATATCGCGGTGTGTCTGGCTACTACGTGTGTGCTGATCAGTGGACATCAGCGTTCAGTGACGCTGTCTGCCGTCAACTCGGATATGAGTTAGTCTTCTTCTTTATTTACGCACAGAGTCATGCAGACGTTATAAGTTTTATTGTGGACCTGCAGAAGTCTACGTGGTTCTATTAAATGCATATTTCATTTAGCCCGCACGACTTGCCTGCCGAATGCCGAACGGGCTAGGAGTATGTTGGCTAATCGGTGACCAATCTCACGATTTACCATATCGAGCTTCGCCAAATTTTCATGAAGACACACGACGACGGTGCAGATCTTGGATTAATTTTGACGTTCTTCTTGCGTTGATCGTAGCTATAGTCCCAGCCTACAGACAACAAAACGTTCCTGAAAGGGGCGTGGTTACGTCACGTGACCAATTTTAAAATTTGATACCGCAATGCGTATGAGCCGTCCCAGAATCTACACCACTATGCAAAATTTTGTCAATATCACGTTTTTACTGGTACTTTTAAGATGGCCGCCGTCTGCAATCTTGGTAGTGTAGCTACGCGTTTAAGGTACCTTCTGGAATCACACAGATATGACATTCCCGCCTTTATCCCCGACAGTTAATGCTGGTTACTCGAATCGACTTAACGACCGCAGACTGGCGCAGAGGCTACATTGTACATACCGAGGTGGTAGTCCTACATACCGGCACGAAGACGGTCGCCCACCCCAGTAGTAACTTGGTTGAGTGGAGGTTTGAACTCTTCGAGTGCTTGCTAGCAGACCAGGCCCGTAGCCAAGGGGGGCCAAGGGGAGCACGACAAGGGGGGCCGTGCCCCTCCCCCCCCCCGCTCAGGAAGAGATTGTCCAGTGGCCATGGCCCGTAATCAATCGACTGAGTGGTCTTTTACGAAAATTGAGCTTTTATATGGGCAGTTCTGTGGGCATAAAATATGCCAAAAATCAGAGATGTAGTCTCGAGACTTTGGGTCTTGGTCTCGAGACTCCTCGAGGACAAAAAA
>Ga0209782_1001255_pt1 | contig 12929 bp, 8 predicted proteins | sample WorMetmaBAHAMAS1_FD_187390 | JGI IMG/M metagenome (GOLD analysis project Ga0209782, IMG submission 187390) | Marine gutless worms symbiont microbial communities from Max Planck institute for Marine Microbiology, Germany - Inanidrilus... | ecosystem: Host-associated > Annelida > Digestive system >... | reverse complement strand
CACCTCCACCTTTGGAGGGGAGGGGCAGTGGGGGTCCGAGTTCTCCGAAGGGGGCGCTAGTCACCGGAAAAAAACTGTCAGTCATATGGTCACTGCAATTTTTAGCGAGCGACGCTATGCTAGCGCGGTATATGCAGTCGTCCTGTGTCTGTCTGCTTGTCCGTCACACACCGCGGTATTTGTATCGAAACGGCTAAACTGAGGATCACGCAAGCGAAGACACACGATAGCCCATGGACTCGTATTCTGACGCCAAAGATCACGGAAAATTCGAACGGGATCACCGACTACGGGTAAGGGTAGGTTAAACTTGGCCATTTTCGACGAATAACTCGCTATAACTAGAAAACGGTACAAGCAGTCATCCCACTGTTCTCTCAAATCTTGTGATAAAAAGAAAACTGAGATTCTAAATATTTTTTACTGCAAGAGCAACAGGTGTCATTTATAAAACGTGTACAAACAAACAACAATTACCACTTGAATTATAATATCACAGCATTAATACTGTAGACAACGTGCACACAGTAAGACTGCATATGTAGATCAGCAGTTTTAAAAAGTATAAATAATCACAAATAATTATCAAACAATTTCTACCCAAAATATGCCACTAACTTCGTTACATATAGTCAGAGTTACACAAGGCACAGTTCATCGCATCATTTGAAATCACATAAATACTGAGCTAGGTGACTGCTCGTACAAAACACTACAGAAAAATGCACACAAAACACAGGAATTATGAAGTTAAAAGTGTTCCACACAAAATGCTTTTGACATTCAGCACGTCTAGCAAAAAAAACTGGATGGGAGAAAAACAATACAATGCAATATATGTTTGTGTTTAATCAATACTGTACGTGAGAGAGACGGTGTAATAACGAAATGAAGCAACAGAAAGCTACACAAACGACTACTGTTCTTAGCACACTCAGTAACAGACATGCCAAGTTTACAAATGTTTCTAGAGCACGACATCACTTATGCTACAAGCATGACGTCCGTCCGTCCGTCTGCCTGTAACGTTGATGGATTGTGATCACATAGTGGAACCGGCACATGTCAGAATAGGTTGGTGTTTTTTGGCCCACCCTGCACGCCATAGCTGACCCGGATCATGGTATCCTGTGATCCGAAATTTTATGTAGAAAGACTAGTGGGGTTTGTAAAAATGTGAAGTTTTGCACTTTGACGACAATAATCTCAGAACGCGTTAGATCAATATAGCAAACAAACAGGAAATTGCATTTGGCGAATCAAATGGTACCATCTGTGAATGCCTATATACAGCTACAGGGAGTGACCAAATTCGTGCTCGGAACCCGTAGAATTCGTGTCCATCAGCTCGCATGTCGCGCTATCTCAACATCCGCTGAGCTTCTTGCTCGGCAGTGGCATCAAAGAGCAGACAAGTGGGGACTGCCCAAACTTCCTCCCCTCAGGGAAGACAATTAGCTGAGATAACGAAATGATGACGTCCACGCATCAATTCCCTAGGCTGGCATCAGGCGAGGCTTCAGCCACACATACATACAGGGTGGGTCAAAAAAACAACTACGCGTTTGACTGCCTATAGCTTCAAAACATCTTATCTGATTTGCGTGATTTTTGGTAAAATTAAACTTTGTTTCATTCTGAACACATCTGTTATGTCTGTATTGAACAAATTTATAACACAAGTGGCGCCACCTGGCGATAAAATCAACAACTCTCTTTTTCACTTACAAAATCAAACTGAGACCACTGCATTCAATGCTGTATCTTTAAAATACCTCCACCAATTTGCACAATTTTTGGCACAATTAAACGCTGTGATATTCCTAACATGCCCATTGTGTCATTTTCATCAACTGCTTAGTACAAAGTAATGCCACTTGGCAAAAGACAACAAACCGTCATTCAATTTTTATAAACAAATAAAAAGCGAATTTCTTAAGCTTTATTGCCCCCAAGGCTCCAAATATTATAAAAAAATTGACTTTTATGAACATCATTGTATCATTTATGGATCTGTTCAATGTGTCCCTAACTGATATGCTGCAAAACGAATTCGAGATATGATGACACTATCTGCTGATGCCTCATGCCCGCGAGACTTTTCCGTGATGCCTCACTGCAAAGCAAATCATCAACAAGCACAATGTTTGCTGTTGTTGAAGCAGATCAGGCATGGCTTATAACTTCCTGTCTTTCAGTGCAATGCTGTGGTCAATTTTATTCAGCAATTTGTCCAGACTAGTTCTGCTACAGATGCTATTTCATGCGTAACTCCATTCCTTTAAGCATCGGTTGAAAACAAAATCCAAGTTATTAACTTTCGCCAAGTGGTGCCACTTTGTATGACAAATGTGCTGAATATGGAATCAACAGATGTGGTCAGAATAAAAAAAACGTTGAATTAGATCAAAATTTGATAAAATTGGTTCAGGCATTTTGAAGACGTAAGCAGAAGATGTGAGCCTTCAAACGCATAATAATCTAGTTTTTTTGGCTCACCCTGTACACTGATCATCAATTACCTCTTTAACATCAAAAGGACGACGTGACAATACAAAAGAAGGCTACTGATACAACCGTCAGTCAATACTGACTACTCAACTCTAACTTGACCTTGATCTCTGACCTGATTTTAAATCCCAGGCTCATGACTGATACACACACAAAATTTGAAATTAAAAGTTCAGTCGGTTCACAAAATAGAGAAGAAGAAAAAACAAAATGACGGACAGATGGACACTATCAACTGTTTTAACCTCCCGTCTAACGCGACCGGTAAAAATAACCCAGTCGCTATTGATACATAAAACTGGCATCAATCTCTGACGCAACTGTGTCACATCTGCTGCAAAGTTCTACCGAAGGAGTCCACACATGTTAAACAAAATAAAATAAACGCTGTAAAAACTTGCTAACATTTTGCAAACTTGCAAAAACTTGCAGCGGAGTCTCCATAAAAATTTCTGCAACAAAATGAGTGGGGCATTATTTTAGCGTGACGTCATTAACAATCACGCCACTGCACACGACACTATGTGATTGGCTGCAACTCTATTACATCATGCTAATGACACTGCAAGTTTGCAGTAGCTTTTGCAAACTTTTGCAAGTTTTGCAACATCTTTATTTTATTTTATTGTAGAATTTACGTTATTTTATTCTACATGTCTGGATGGCCTTAGCGCGCTGGAAACTGATAACAAAAATCTAAACCCATTTGGGAATTTAAAGTCGGAGCCGATTTTCAGGAGTGCAGAGTATATCGCTGGAAACTTCAGATATCACCGTGTAGCCGACAGATGCCAGAGAAACTAAACTCTGTGCAGGAAGTTCGGTCATAGCTCACTAGGTGGATTCATAGTCACAGCAGCGATGCAAGAGGAAGTCAACTCGGAGAAGAAAAACTCCAGCATATCCGCTGCCTGCAACAGGACAAATATCCAGACAAACAGAATTGATAAATATTAACAGAGCCGATAAGAACAGCTGAAATATGATGAAGTTTCTACAGTAAAAGTAACGACAGCATGCATCACTGGCTAGCACAAGTTGTTCAATCATATTCGCCAGGTGGCGCCCACGCGGGTCTGCCTCCTTCCCCCCAAATGGCACCTCAATCGGTTCAGCCATTTTTGCAGGGCTCACGACTGTGACCAACACACAGACAGACTATGCTCCATGTGATATCAGGAGCAATAAACAGCATATAGCATTGCTTGCAATGCAGTCAGTGATGGGAGACTGGAGAAAAAATTAATATATAAAGATATATAAAAAATAAATCATGTTGCCCGATATACGAAAAATAATTAGATGTGTGTTTTCAATGTATTTGCTAAAGATTTTACAGTAACTGCCTTTTGTCTTGAAGTCTTGAGGTTGCCGTCTTTGTCACGAGGAGTCTCAAGACAGTATTTTCACTGGCTTGGTCTCTTCTTGGTCTTGGGACCCAGTGTCTTGGTTCAAAGAACTGGTGTCTTGGTCTTGGAGGATACTGTCTTGGTCTTGGCCTTGCACTTACTTACTGCTAATAATTAACATTTATCACACAATATCTAATATGTCGTGGGGATTAATAATAAGACATTAAATTAATATTTTACATAATTAGCATCGACTTAAAGGAAATCAAATGCACCTTCCACGTGTTCAGTATTTCAGCTTATGAATCTGGCAGCATGATTCTTTTGGTTTTATGTGTCATTATTACGTGTAATCATGTTTACTGTTACTGGTAGCAACTTTCAGTCTCCGATTTCTTTGTTAAGTCAGTTCAATGTGCCAGATCCACAAAAACAAAACCTTTGGGAGCAGGTTTTTAATGGTTTTTAGCTGCGTTGCATAGCAAAAGCGCCTCTTTTGATACTCTATGACATTCTTTTTCTTCTTCTTCTTCTTGAGGAGTATGGATCTGTGGAGCTATAACTCGACAACGGTTTCAGCTCAAGCTGAGGTCACTAAAAACATTAGTAATTCATAACTTGTTAGTCAAACACTGTCATTATTGGTGTGCTGCGCATATAATGACATGCCCGAAATCGCTTTTGGCACCTACTGACTTGGGCATTCAACATCTCAGAAACTGCGCAGCCTATGGCAAAATGGCTATCACTTGCATTTGGGTCATGTTTAAGTCTCTCTCTCAAACAAGTAATTCTGCATGCAATGAACTCTTTTATGCACTGTATATGTACATATAATTCTCTCGGTTGTACCTTGTGTATGTCACGTGGACGCAGGATGTCAGCACTGTATCGAGCTAACAACGACTGTCTGTCATACTCACTACCATCAACACATCAAGAGCGAGTGAAGAGAAGCCAGAAAAAAAGTTCAATAAAAACGAATGCTACGTGGTTTAACATGAGACTAAAAATATGACAAAAATGAAATTTAGAACAAGAACTGTACAAAATCTACCTCGACTGTTGTTTATTGTAAAAACAAAAGCCAAATAAGAGAAGAGCTGTCTGTTCAGAATGATTGTCATGGTCATCAGCACAACTGTCTTGTGAGTGGAACATAAAACAGAGAGAAGATTCACCTTGCAATAAAGAATGGAGACTTATTATGAACTAAATAAAAACTGGTGTACACAAATCAGCAAACAGGAGTAAAACTGCCCGAATGCGTACTATACTTTAGCGAAACAACTAAACCCAATGGTGGACACAGAAATACTAGCATCATAAAGCAAGAATATGACGACTGGTAAGGAGGTACACAGCCTGAGCTTGTCAATCTTGTTGGATAGGATACTACATTTGGCACAGCAAAATGGGGGCTAAGTATGAGGGATAGATCTCTCCACAGTGTATACCGAATTAACAGCCCTCCCAATGTACTGAATTTGATATGTCACTATCGCTGCTACTGGAAAGGAGTACATTACTGATAAGTATCTCACTGTCATCGAGCACGGGTGGTCCTTCCTTCAGCACTCTGATGGTGTTGGTGAATGCCAATTTACAAACATTGGAGCCCAATCGATATAAACATTGGGCCGGAAGTTTAGGCCTTGCTTCCTTTCTCTTTCACCTTCAACTGTTTATTGATGCCCTTCTATGCCTGTAGCAATGGACAGTGGTGCAGTAAAATGCCCAGTAAAGCCCCCCCCCCAAAAAAAACTGCTTTTCAGAATGTGACACCCCTAAATTAATGGAGGCTGTTTCAGCCAAAAAGTTTTATCACTGCTAACACTGGTCCTACTGTCGGTTGCATGAACGAAAGGGCTGTATAAACCTATTTCAATCATCCCAAGGATTTTCTTTTTGGAGATTCAGCTGAACTGAGAGTGAGGAAATTAGTAGCCTACATTGGAACACCAGTCTGGCTGACAATGCATGCAGAGCCGACAGGCTGGCTTTGGACTATCGTGACAACAATGAAGAAATTACCGGGATAAAAATTTCTGCCAAAGCCCATTTTCATAACGAGATAACTGCATCTGGTTAAGAATTATGCCAACAAGCTCATCGTATCCATTACTATTCTATTACCACCGCCACTTTAATGACCAGTTTCTATTTTCCTTACCCTTTGCCTAATAACAGGGCATGTCCAGACAGTAGTGTGGAATACCAAGCCGTATCAATGGTCATTTCATCTTATAAACTAATAATCATACACTGGATCAGCAGGTCACCAACAGACTCTTCTTGACATCAACTTCTAGCAATTACAAAATATTTCACTACGCTAAACAAAGTAACTCATGCATCAAGTTCAATACATCCACCAAAACCTGTTTTACCACAAGTACGTCCTTTCTCCAAATTAAATGAAAATTTACCAATAATTTTAGGAACTGCACGCACAGAAAAATTGATGCTGAAACATATCGTCCCACAATGCCACATAGCTGAAGAATATTACAATGTGACAATAAAAGACCTGCCAAGATGCCCGTCAAAAGCAATGACAGCCGACTGCTTCTGCAGTGCCAGGACCATGCTTGGTCCGCTCAGCAGCAGATCGACCTAACACAATCACAGACATCTTAGCATGTCACAATTGTCTTCCGATCTGAATGTTGGCTGGGAAAAATCTGCTTGAGAAATTGCAAAGGCTTGTTACCGGAAGACTGAAATCAGCCTGAAATAACAAAAGGAAACTACGATGGTGAAAACAGTACTTGTAATAGTAGTGGCTACTATAGTAGTATCTGCTATAAATCACAGATGATAGTTTTTGAGGTTCATTTTAAATGGTTACAAAAATCTGCATTGAAAACAACTTGTTGCAAACTAGCAATGCATCATTGTACACACCATGGGGCAATTAAATTCTGACAATAACTCAGTCAGGTGTTATTGCTAAAAAAAACTGTTGCTAGCTGTAAAACAGATAACGCATTGAGTGCAGTTAGTTGAGATGAGTTTGGACATTCGTAGTCGGCGCCGAACTCACAACAGCACCAGACGATGGTATGTACGAGAAACAACTGCAACCAGTACACTAGTGCTGGAAGAGCCATGTGGGTCTTGAGCTGGCGCTTGAATGAAGATAGCGACAGTTCTGGCAGTCGGAGGGCAATCAGTTCCAGGTTCTGGGACCATAGGCAGCAAAGCTGTGTTGGCCAGTCAATGTCCTGGTCCAGGGCACCATGAAAGACCTTTTGCCTATCCCTTGTACAAGTGCTATATCTGAGTGCATTATGGAGTGTACATGCAGATAAACTGATGCAAAACATATCTTCATTATAAAGTGCTACACAAGTGGACAGTTTACTTCACTTTACTTTGTACAGAGCTTCGCTATGTCCGTGGTAGCAAGATGCTCATGGCATGAGTGGCATGACACAACGTGCAACTGACTTATTCACACAGCATGAAATACAGCAATAATGTATCATTCTTTGTGCATGCTGCACCTACACGCAGTCAACTGTAGGCCAGGTGCTCGGGCTATGACGTCGGCTGCTGCTGCTGAGCCTGCCAGTACCATCATCATCATCATAAAATTCTTTAATAAAAAGTTGTCAAATGCAACTTCACATAACGGTGAACAGAATGGAGTACAGATTATAGTCAATAACAATGTTTATACAAAACTCTTATCAAGAAATGTCGTTCGTTCAGATCGCTAGTTTTTGGTATGAGAATTTTGTTGTGATTTCTATTACGTAAAGTGTATACTATTTGAGATCGATCAGGTAAGTACATGTGAAGTAGGTGTGCTTTTTTGTACAATATTTTATGAAAAACCTTGTATGACCGCCCACATGCAGCGGAGGCTGAATGCATGCCCATGCTCTGCCTATACATTTCTCAGCTGTTTCTTATTGTTGCTTAGCGATAAACAGTGCCCGCCTATAGTACAGGCTGGTCCTGTACTGGCAAGCGTCATGAATGCCTCATTGTGCGATTGACGGCACTAACCACGTCTCTGTGAAGTATGAGCAAGTGCATCAGTGCTACAGCCTGTTCTCTCGTGAATGCCAGCATTCGACATCCGACCACTTCAAACCTGTTACATACAAACAAGTATACACAAATGACAGTGAAATAAACGAGAAAACACGATAAATCTTTATCTTAGTGTCACACTTATAAAGCAAGTTCTGCGTAGTTGTGGTTAGCATACACGACCTCTTGCGAAATAACAGCAATAATAATCAGCAGGATATTAACAATTTTAGGATCAGACCCATTCCAACGCCAGTCTAAAATTTGAATCTTGTATTTCACTCATGTACAGTGCTGGAGTCAAAAGGCTAGTATAAAAAACAATGTTCCTATCCTAAAGAGTCAGTGGTATATGAAGAAGAATGAGACCAGATTGATGGTTGGGGTCAATTTTTTGACTTTCGTTCCATTGTATTTTGACAGCCGTCAAAAATGGCATCAAGCACGTAAAATGTGTGCAACTTATTGTTAACGGTTCTCTTCAAGAAGATGCGGAGAAAAACCGACGGAGGACACTGGCTGATAATGCAGGTTCGGCAGGTAAATGACCATTAAGATGGAGTTGGCAGTGTAGTCACACCTGTCCATCACACGTCACTTTTTTCAATTTTAAATTCAATATTTAAGAATATTTCAAATGGGAGTCAATGTGTAAAGGTCTCCACGGTTAATTTTTTGTCAATAACCCATAATGTACTACATAAAAATGCCAGTAGGAGAAACTGTTGCCTTCAGTGCTTTGACACTGTTGGTTGGGCAGCAGGAAATGCATCCTTCTTCTTCTTCAGTGGCATGCCCCTAAAGGAGCATTGCCACATTGACGTTACGTCGCAGAGCACATGATCATTGGCTTTCTTCTGGGCTGAGTGGAGACCGATGTTAGCCGACTGTACATCAGCTGCATCAATCCCTCTCAGCCAGGTGATATGTGGGCGCCCTCGAGGTCTCCTCCGATTGCTTCATGGTCTAAGCGACGCACTGATAGCTCGATGGTGATCTGGTGGTCTGGGATCTGAATATGCCACATGAGCAAAGAAATGGAGCCATCTTGTTTTAGTAAGAAAGAAAACTGGAGGACAACCGGTAGTATCCCTGACAGAAGCCTTAGTAACATGTCTGGTATAGGGTTCTGAAGAATTTTTTGAAAAGCATCCAGCTCGTAAAAGATGAAGTAAACATCGGGTGTCAGCAAGGTTATCTGTCTGGAACAAAGTGCAAATGATTTGCATATGGTCTAGCTGAAGCCACCATGACCCCATCATCTCTTGCTTCATTAAAATACAGAATGGTTCCCAGCTTACCAGGCTGTCCTGGAAAACAGGCCATTAAATGGGTGTGTGTATTCCAGTATGAGAAAAGAACAGTCTTTGCATTAAACCTGGCATAGAGAGATACTACTGTCCTTGAGGTCGTCAAGATGTAGATGGTTTTTTCTTTCGGACTCTAATTTTCTAACACGCATGTTATATAAGAACACCTATTAGGCCTAGTTCTTCTTAACCCTTTCTTCACTTTATTATGTTGTTGGCCTGCATTTTGTCATGCCTATAATAAACGACTATTGATTGATTGATTGATTGGTCTTCTCAGTTAAACAGCACATGTGTACCAGAGTAGAATATCAACACGACTCCTCTGCAGATAACTGACAAACTTACCCAGCACGAAGTAACTGGTCGATGACCTCAACGTAAGGCGGCGTGTGGTTTCTGGCTGCTGACTGCATCAGTGATGAAGACAGAACAATACACGTGACCTGCTTCGGCATTGAAATGATGCCAGGAATCTTACCTGACAACAGCCGCACACCAGATGTGGACACTGCCAGGGGTGTGGAAATGATTTTTTGAATGGTAGGGCAGTCTGGAAAATATAGAGGTCTAAAATGTGTACCAGAGGCAGAGTGAGGCTGGAATAACTGCAGGCTTCCAAGACTGTGGATGAACCAAAATTTACCATTAACAGTAATATTTGAAAGTTATAATTCTAAAAACATGCACACAAAAAGCAATAGGCTGCATGGATGTCATTATAACAAGTTTTCTCATATTTCCATAACAATACCATAAAACAACAATCGTAGAGCAAAATAAATGTGAAACTTGGTAGGGCAAGTGCCCTAACTGCCAATTATGTTCCGATGTCCTTGGAAACTGCCATTTGTGGTGGACCATCCAGATGGAACAGCAGTCAATTAATGTCACTGTCGACAGTTACAGGATACAACTGAAGACATTGCATCACTTCATCTTTTGCTAAGACCAAAGTCTTAGCCTGCGACTCGAAGTCCCTTCGAAGACCTAATTAATGCATAATGTAAAGTGTCTTAACCCAAAGTATAACATCACATGTTTCAATCACCGACCAGAGCCAAGTGTGGTAGTCACATGACCTGGTATACCAAAACTAGCAGAGTCTGACTCTAAAATATTAGTGCAGGCTCCAGCTCCAGTATACCAGGTCATATCTCATCACATGGAGAAGACAGAAGCAGACTTCAAAGGCCTCTGTAGCAGAGAAACAACTTGAAAATAAAAAAAAAATTATTAAACATAATATCACAATATAATACTATAGTTCCCGATGCCACGGAGATCAGCATAATAATGTAACACTTCCTGATCTGACCAGAACTTATCTAATCTATCATACGTCATTCCATATAAGGAAAGTGAGGAACTGGTGCAGTACCTAACTACTATGCCCAGTTAGGTTCTCGTAGGCAATCAAAAATGCAATGTAAGAATAAATCTATAGTTTGGACCTAAGTTTAACACAACAAATAAAAATTAAACAAATTTCCTTCCTGCATGTTAACTGAAGATAATGGATCACTTCATCTTTTGCTAAAACGAAGGTCCAAGTCGAAGATTTCTTAGTCTTATACCAACTCAAGTGTGCCTTGCGGTGAATTCGTTGGCTTGTGACTTGGGAGGTTGTGAGTTTTACAATCATCCGTTCCACTGCTGTTCCCTTGGGCAAGTTGTTCACACACGTGCCTCTGTCAATAAGCAGTATAATTTGGTACCAGCTGCAGGGTAGTGATGTCCTGGTTCTGCAACCTATACCGTAGGTCTGGCACTGCACTGGGCATGCGTAACAGACCTAAATAGTTCATCCACCTATGGGCAAGGCTGAAAGCCTAAGTAAGTAAGCGCCTCACCAACACTCATCATAGGGGATAATAGGGTATGGTATTTTTTATCTTTACCTTTTATGTTAACTTGCAAAAATTCTGCTTATTTTTCTTATACTCATTACATCACACGTAACTCGTGTCAAAAAATAAATACGATTACTCACCAAAAATATCTTCCTGTTGCTGAAGAACGTGAAACTTTCGAACAGCTTTTGCATTCACGTTAACTTCACTGTCCACTGCAGGGCATGTCGCCTACAATTAAATGGACTGAAAATCAAAGACAGAATCATAGTTATTCAAGTAACTACAGCTGTGCTCTTAACATTATTTAGAGTCCTGTTGGTTAGCCACGTTTTATGTAATCAAGTGGTCAATGAAAAATTACTAACCAGATTAAAGTTAGACAAAACCAAACAATCCACAGTGCAGAGTCAAATGTCGCCATGGTAATGTTGCTCAATTGGGCATTGGTTGATGACAAACAATACAGCTTATGCTAAATTAACCACTCAATCAGAAAGTTTATCACAATAATACTAGATAAGCTCATAATGACACACTACTATAAAAATTTAATCTCTAAAGAAAAAATAATAGTCAGGTTAGACAGTGTTCTAGTGGGCAACCAGGCACAAATTTCCTGACTTTTTAAATCACCTGCAAAAGCAACAGACAGTGGCAAGTTATTCAATATTACTGGTCGACAGCAAATTGCCCCTAAGATCAAGTTATACAGGTCCAAAAATGCAGCGCTCTATAGTGTAGTTCAACTAATGCAATCTTCCACAACGAGATATTTCCCTGGCCTTTTTCCAACTTTTCATCCAATCCCTGACTTTTCTCTCAGTTCTCCATGTTTTCTAGGTTCTCCAGACTAGTGTTCACTGTACTCACTAACAGCAGCAACATATGCATTGCAGCAGTGATACCTGCTCGGCGCTGAGGTGTGGACTGGCTTCACCGCACAGACCGTCAGGAAACAGCGCTCTGGTCTCTCGCACTGCCGACTTGTAATCTGCCGAACCTGATCCAACATAACTCCTCAGTTATCTCAACTCGATCCAATTTTAAGATGCAAAATTGAGAACGTCAGAAACTGTGAAATATAACAACCAGATGCAGCTAATCTTTACTGTAACCGAAAGGAAAGTTTGCTACAAAGCAAATGGCAATTATTTCAAATTTTTGGATCACATCGCCAGCAAGCAGTGCTAGATGCAGGCTATTTCTATGCCAGCCTTTAGACCCATCTAGTTACTGGGTGATAACATGTTCCTTTTGCAACCTAGTGCCACGTGTGTGGCAGATTTAAGCCTTTCTGCTTGACCACTGTGCAGGTTATAAATGTCTGTATGTATGTCTGCATGTATGTATGTGTGTATGTATGTATGCATGTTTTGATGTTGTGTGGTCTGTGTCTTTCAGTCTGTGTGTTGGTCACAAGGATAAGTCCTGCAAAAATGGCTGAATCAATTGAGATGCCATTTGGGGGGACACTCATGTGCCCTCAAGGAACACACTGTATTAGAGGGAATTACATATATGCATTAGGTGGGATGCTAGCATGGTTATCTGTCTACAGCAAGGTGCATATATTCATATATGGACCAGATGATGCAACTGCCACCTACTGTTTTTTGCTTCAGTAAAAATCCGAATTAATTTTAGCTTATGGGTACCGGCTCACCTGCCATTAAATGGGTGCTGCTGTTGCTGTTGTTGAATATATGGGCACTACCTGGTGAACAAGTGGCTCTGTAACTACAAAACATCCCATTTAAAATCTATCGTGTGGCATTATTTGCAGATGGACGGACAGACGGACGGACAGACACACGACGACGGCATATACCGCGCTTAGCATAGCGTCGCGCGGTAAA
>Ga0209782_1001254_pt1 | contig 12932 bp, 10 predicted proteins | sample WorMetmaBAHAMAS1_FD_187390 | JGI IMG/M metagenome (GOLD analysis project Ga0209782, IMG submission 187390) | Marine gutless worms symbiont microbial communities from Max Planck institute for Marine Microbiology, Germany - Inanidrilus... | ecosystem: Host-associated > Annelida > Digestive system... | reverse complement strand
GTAATGCCTAGAACAAGAAATTCAGCGACCAGTGGCATCAGTGTTTCTTGAACTGCCACTGAGTACAGTGACAGTGTGCAAATATGTTACACGCTGTTCTGAAGTGTACTTTTTACTATTCAACAGCCAAAGACAATTTTTGAGGTTAATCTTCTTGTGTGAATATTGATGATTGCGGTTCATGCAAATTGCTCAGTGAATTGTGTTTGCAGCTGATTTGTGGCAGTGATAGCCCTGTGACTGTCACTCCTGACTTATCTCCTGTTGCAGCGTCTTTGCAAGGACTGCATGAAGAAAATGTTTCCAAGTTGTCTGCTAAGAATGTCAGTGAATATGCCGATTGGGAGAGATGTGCCAAAGAATTTGCTTCAGACGTGAAAGTTGTGCATGTCGGTGGAAAATTGTGGAGGAAGGCAATACCTCTGTTCCAAGGTGTTAGTGCACGGCATCAACCCAAAGCAAGGAAGAGGCTTGCCTCAGCTCTAGCTTGTGAAATTTTGCCATCAAATCTCAGTGGTAATCTTGTGTTTAAGATCGTTTGGTTATGTATTAAGTTTAGTGTATAGGCTACACTTCTGACAGCTTTGTAGTGAAAAGATGATTGTGATAATGATAGTTTTATAATGAGTCATGTCACACATAGACCCATTACAGTATTACATGTAGAGCATCTGAGCATAGCATTTTTATTCTTGTCTGCGATTGGTGTAGCATGAACTTTTATGAGTGTCCACTGTTTGCTTTTTAAGCTCTGCATTTTCCACTTGTAAATTATTTTGCATTTTCACTGCAGCATGCATGCAATATAGTGTCAGTATTTAAATTACTTATAAGTGGTGATTTTGAGGGAGTTTTTTTTACCCCACAGGGGCACCAGTACACTATATTGCATCAGTGAGGACCGAGGAATGAGTATGAAATTCTAATTTGGAGTGGAAGAGTTGAGTCGTCAGAGAAAAAAGTTATAGTACCACTTCCTCAAATGGTTTTATTTCAAACATGTAGAGGAAGAAAACTGTTGAAAAATCCTGGAAAGTACTTAAGTTTAGTTTTGAAAGTCCAATTGCATAGAAAGTATGTAACAAACGATCCTTAAAAGTATCGCAGAGCAGTGCAGTCCTTGAAAATAGCATTTAGGCATAGCTGCTATTTCAAGTTCAACAAGCTGACATTTTACGTGGATGAAAATTGTGGTTATTACTGGTAATCCAGTATAGGTTGGTGACATCAGATATCAGCTTGTCATTACATTATCGACAGTTGCACCTCTGTTGTGTGAAAGACTTGCTGCAGTGATTATGTGAGTGCAGTTTGTGTGTTGTGCTGATTATTCTCTGTTCTTAAAAAACACAACTCAGATCCTCAAAATCCTAGAAATTTTGTGTGTTTCAGCTGCTCTGTGAACCCTCAGTATCCTGTTAATTACCATTACATCCAGCTTTTTGTATCAGAGCACAATATGTTCATGTCAGCTGAATATACCACTCTTTATACCAGTGAGTGAGCCGTCTGCCTATAAGTAAGCACTGTGAATGTTGTTGTGATGAAAAGCCAGGGAGAATTTCAAGTTAGACTTACCAGCTGATCTCTGTCAGAGAATAGTGTGACATGTGACAGTTGCTTAGATCAGATACAATACATCAATGGGACGGTGTTAGCTTGTAATTTCCACTCATTTCCAACTATTATTGGTGATGCTTGTCTGGTGAAAATTGCTCCTGTGATATGGCAGCTACACTTGGCACATCTGCTAGTCTAGACTGGTGCTTCCCAATGTGTTTAAAAGTGGTGCCCTTCCTAACACATACTTAGCATGTGGCACACTTCGTCTCAGAGTTGGTTGAGCGGGTCGTCACTATCAGACTACACAAGTATATCAACTCCAGTGACTTTCTACTGTCCTTTTAGTCAGCTTATCGCATGTACCATTGAGATGGCGATGTTGCGTGTTTGGTCCGACGTGGTTACAGCAGCGGACCAGCGTCGAGTGGCATTGCTTGCACTCCTGGACATGTCAGATGCTTTTGATTGTGTAGATCATGATCTACTTTTGTAGCGGCTGCAAGTCACTTTCGGTGTAACTGGTACCTCATTAGCATTAGTCGTGGCTGGGCCGAGGACATCTGCTGCAACAAGTGGAGATTAGGGCCAGTACAGTGCTATCTTCTGTGATCAACGTCGTGCAGTTAGCACGTGATTTTTAGGTCCGGTTTTTCCACAGCAAATTAATCTCCCGTTAATTTAATCCGGCATTAAATCCGGCAGATAATGGACGATTTAATTGATGAACTGCCGGTGGAAAAACGACATCTGAGTAAATTGATCATTATCTGCTGGATTTAATGCCGGATTAAATTAACGGGAGATTAATTTGCTGTGGAAAAAACGGACCTTAGAGTCATAGTAGACATCCAGTTTTTGCTGTCTGACCATATCGCTGCTCTTTGTGGGGCTGGCTTTTATCAGTTCTGACAGATCCGACCAGCCATTTGGTCACTTACCTCAACAGTAGCATTATCCATGCATTATCATGTGTCGTATGGACTGGTGCAACTTGCTGCTGCGTGGTGTGCAAGAGAATCTACTCAAGAAGGTGCAGTCTGTGCAGAATACTGCCGCTGCTCTACTCACTAGCACATGGTGCCGTCACCACATCACTCTGGTGTTCGTCAATTACATTGGCTGCCGGTCTAGAAATGAGTGGAGTTTAAGACTGCGTATATTGTGCACCAGTTGCTGGCCTTAATAGCATCGACTCCGACATTCGACTTGTTTCTGAGCATGGTCGACCACATATCCGCTCCTCTTCCATTGAAACACGGATGCATACCAGTTTTGGTGACAGAAGTTTTGCTGTTGCAGGAGACTGCAGCTGTGGAACAGTCTGCCAGCTGACCTGCGACAGATGACCAGCCATGGACAATTTAGGCAACATCTGAAAACATATTTATTTATGGTTTAGGAATCACAGTGCATCAAGACCTTGATGATTTTTGCACTATACACGGTGATTCATAATTACGGGAACCCTTGGTTTTTATTGTATAGCTTTTGAAGAAACAGACTCAAAGTGATAAAATTTAGCACATATATCTAGTAGTCAGTACTGTTCCGTTAGCAAAACACATTACTGATGCAATGTATGTTCAAAGTGTCCGCCTTTAGCTTTAATGCATGCACGAAGACGTGTGCACCACTGTCTGACTGCTTTATCGATAATGCGCTGATCCATTTTGTCCCAAACTATTAGGATACGTGCACGCAGTTCGTCAATGTCCTTGATCCGCTTCTTATAGATCTTCTCCTGCATTACCGACCACACTTGTAGTCAACCGGATCTAGGAGGAATGAAATGTGGGGTCTGCATTTTAAGCAGCTCAACTGTCTCACGAACCCTATGACGTGACATCACGTTACCGGATATTGTGCGGTAACGTAACGTAACGTAACGTGGATAAATTCAGCACCGTTTCACACAGCATTATCTTAGGCTTAACCATGCCAAGTTTTAGCCACAAATGTGGCCAAGCAACAAAGATATTCCACTTTTCATACAGGTTCCCGTAATTATGAATCACCGTGTAGAAATATACTTACTTACTTACTGAGTTACTAGTCTGATTATTTATTAAATTGCTGCTATTTAAGTTGAAAACCACAATGTTTATTTTTTTAGTTAGTCTCATTTTATTAACAGTATATTTTTCATTTAACTGCGTATTAATGACCTAACAGTGGAATCTGACTGAGTGTGAAATGTTTTATGATATCCAACTTCCAGAGTTGTGGGTGCTATGATTGACTGGTTCATGCTGTTGGTGTTACGTGCATTAGCTACTGTGTTGACTGTTGTAGAGCAGGCAAGTGACATTGACTGGCTGCCGAGTGATGACAGTGATGATGATAATGGCGGTGTCAATAGACTAGTGGCTGCTGCTGCTGCTGCTGCTACTGACGATGATGACACTGTGCTAAATATTGATGTGCAAGACAGTCCAGTTGTTGGTGCTAGTCTTGTGCAGGTGGTCACGTCATTTCCACCAGCTACTCCATCAAAAGTACGTCGTTGGTTTGAACTTAAGTGGTTTCTTGAAGATCTTGCTGAGCATTGTCAGTATGCTCTTTCGTTGTTGCATAGTCAGTCACTCAAATGGTACATTTGTGTTACCTACAAGAAGTTGTCAAAAACAATCAGTCGTGTTAACCCATTTATGTATTGTTGGAGTGCTGACACGATACAAACGTGCAGCTGTCATAACATGTTTAACTTACATTTGTTTTAGGTAATGCTTTCGTTAAATTTAAGTTATTTAACATTTAATGAGTACTTGCAATATGTGTGAAATTTCTTAAAAATGTATCAAGTTTAAATGCATTTTACTGTGTGAAGTGAGCATTGTGAAAGTGTTATTGATCGTGTTACAGCTGGTGTCACAGATGTCCGATGACTCGATATCAGTGTGCACTCCATCACCAGCTCCATCTCAATGTGTACGTTTGCTTTAGCATGGCTGGACTGTTATAGTACACTTTATTTTTGTGAACAGATTTCCTCTTATAGGAGATTGTTGGCATGGTATCTTTAGCCATTATAGTAGAGTTAATGCTGTTTAAGTCGACTGTTAGCTTGTAATGACTGCTTGTGATACTTGAGTGCATTGTTTTCTGTTGTGATGGTGACAGCAGAATGAATTAATGATTGTCAATGTCTGTAAACGTTAGTAACTGCCAATGCCTACCATAAAATGATTATTTTGCCTCCTGTAGGGTTGCAAAGTATTGCAGTCATGTATCTCATGTTAATGTAAAACATTGACAAATTTTTTGCTGCATGTTGGCTAAAATCATACTCAGTCCTCCTTCGATGACAATGTTAGCTACTTCTGGTTATGTAAATGATGTCATCTTTTCAAATAATTGCAAGGGATAGGAATTGCTCATGTTATTTTAGTTATCTGTAACTGACAAAGGCAAAAAACTGATAATAATGAACCAGTTGACTGTAACGTTAGCATTAATTGAAAGAAATGAAAAATAACTGAAAGTGCCATTGAAACTGCAAAAATTTCATTAGTTTCACGTATAGAGAAATACCAATAACTGACAAATCCTCAAAGAAGAAAACCAGCCAGTCTCCCTGAAGCCATTCAGGTGCAAAATGTGACAGTCCGTTTATCAGCCGCAACAATCACTGTATAAGATGCTGTTGTAAATGCAGAAAAATGGATTAGAGTTTTTGTATTGCAAAATGCAGCTTCTGCATATACTTAGATCCATCTGAGTGTAGAAAAATTTGTCGTTCTCAGTGTCTGTGTGTGTTTTGACTTTCACATTTTTATAGTTAATTATCAGGATATTGCATCTAGCTGAGTAGTATTTGTGCCAAGGCACTGAGGTTTTATTAATCACGCGATTAAAATTTCTAATCGTGATTAGTCATACCGGAACAAAAAGCACAAAGTCTGTAGTTACGATATATGATATTAATTGATATAGAATTGCACGATGTAAGTACAGCAAATGAGAAACCACAAATGAGTCATAAGTCTTATTTGCTTCTCAGCCAGTTGTTCAGACACACGAGTTTGTTAACATTTCCTGATGACAGCAAGGCCTGTTTCTTGTTCACTATATTTTCAGATGCTGAAAACAGTCGTTCACAAGGTACAGTTGTAGCACGGGTTGTCAGATACTTGCGAGCCAGTGGAGCAATGCACCAGCATGTGCCTTCCACCACTCAAGAGATCAAGCATCATCATTAATCTCACTTTCAGACTTGTAGCGGCAAAGACTTGCTTGCGATTAATTTTTTAATCGCAATTAAATACATTAATCACGATTAATGTATTCCACGTAATTGCTGCATTAACTATGATTAGTATACAGCCCTAGTTTTATTATGTTCTATTATAAAGAAGTATAGGAAGAAAACTGAAAGAGAATTGTATAATTCAAATAAACCTAGAAAAAGGCATTTAAAATCCAAGAGGAGGGGGAGGTGGTTAAGTAGTACGGTAGTACAGGTACGTTGTTGTGCTGTAACGTTGTAGGTGGATGAAGTGATTGCTGAGTCGTCTGATGATGAGGATCAGTGTGCTGACAAGACTTCAGCCAGTGTTAGTGCAGTCATCATCATCATTGTCTTATCACTTGCACTTCATGTCATACTTTGCATTTGTTTTATATCGTCTACCGTTGTTGTTGTGAACGGCATGGTTAACACTGCTGCCAGTAAGCACTTTTACCTCGGCATAATAAACTGTTTTTTTTTGTAACTCATTAATTTCTGGTCACATGCATATAGTGTGGTGAGAATAATCTATTCCCTGTGGCATTAAGCCCCAAAATGGATGAAGAAACTGGAACAGAGGAGGGAACTGGCTAACTTGGGTTCATCTCAAAGAAGCCATTTAAATGGAGGCTGTTGCTGGTCACACATTGAGAAACGAATATCACGTGGGTTGGTGGTTTATGTTGTGAACAGTAAGTAAGCCTAGATAGGCCTACTTACTACTCAGTGCCTCTGTGTAGCGACCTGAAGTGGTCGCACCATGTCGATGCAATTGTGTCAAAGATTTCGTCACGTCTCTACCTCCTGAAGCAGCATAAAAGATGAGCGCCGGACCAAATGATCTACTGTGCTTCTATACCACAGTCATCCGTCCAGTTGCAGACTACGCTTGCCTGGTGTAGCACTTGAGCCTTACTCTTGCACAGACAATGGCGCTCGAGTCACTACTGCAGACGGCGATGAGAATTCTTTCCTGATAACGAATGTTGATCGTCGCATGCCATAGTCAGAGTCAAAATGCTCTCGTCACAATGGGAACAACTCACTGAACGGTTCTACAGGCAGAGCATATTGTTTGAATCATCTTGCTGCCATTGTCTACTGCCGGACAAACACGATCCAGCCTTCACTGAGAGACTCTGACATGCAACAACATTCAAATCTCTGTTAATTAGAACTGAAAAGTTTTTACCATATTGTCTCAATGACTGCGACTGGTAAATAATAGCGAAGTATTGTGATGAATATGTCACTTTATCTCTTTGTCTGTCCACACAGATAACTCGAAAACTACACAGCCAATCTTCACCATAATTTTTGTGCCAGTTACCTGTGGCCGTGGCTCGGTCCTCCTCTGACAGCATTGCGATACGTTAAGTACATGTACTTCCGATTTTGCGAATGACATCACGTTTTCATATCGTGGGTCCAGTGGGCCAGAGTCAAGCATGGTGTTGTATTCGCATAGTGAAGGCACCAGTTGGATGCCAGACAACTAGTGTTTGGTTGAGTTCATCAGATTGTGGCACCAGGGGCAAAGTCTGCTATCTACGAATGCTTTGTTTTAATTTTTTTTGTAATTTTAAAACCTTGAAGTGAATATAAGCAGATATGAATCTGTTTGCAGTTGCAGGTTCTGGAATGCACCGAGCTAGTTAGTGATGCATCATCAGCTGATGTGAGGCAGAAAGCCGGTGATTGGGTGAAAGTCGTCCGCTCACATCTCAAGACTCCAGACAAGTTGAATGATGATCCTTTACCATTTAATGATTCCTCCAAAAAGACAAGGCGGAAATTTGTCAAGTATTATTTCATTTTGTGATTCTTAAGGTAGATATTGTAAAGATACGTAAACCACTGCTACGTAATTTTGCTGCTGCGGATCATTAGTTGCAGTTTACTTAGAAGCCTTGAAACCAACCGGCATTGTGGCAGATTTACTGTCGGCACAAACTTGTGGCAGTGTTTTTGTATAGGTCATTTCTGCTGTGGCTGCTTTGATAGGTGTTTTTTGCCGTTTTGATATGAGATGTTTCAATGTCTGATCATGACTGGTACCTGGTGGTTGAGCAATGTGTGTTGAGCGATGATAGAGACAGCCGTTCATATTGTGACTCTTGATACCACAGATTTGTATTAAATATTCTCTAGATGGTTGACATCTAGTCACAACTGCAGCAGCATTTGATGCCACCAATTGGCTGCCAATCCGTCACCAACATAAATAGCTGCAAGTAGCGATCATTTTTAGCAATAATCAAAAATATTTTGTGATTGATTTTCGTTGACTTCTTATTAGTCACAATCGTCGTGTAGGCTACATACACAAAATAAATATAAATATAAAAATAAGTAAATCTGTTTGTTCTGTCAATATGCCTATTCGCTATTGGCAGCCATATTTGTTGGTACTGTACGGCAGCTTCTTGTTGTCTGGCCGGTGTGGAGGCTGTGGTTGATACACATTCTGTCAATTGCATTTCATGTTGATGATGAGGTAATTATTATCAGTAAGTAAGTAAGTAGTGCAAGGTCAGCACTCGGCAGCTTTGTGACACGCATGTCTCATTTTCTTGGTCTTAAGTCCGCAGAGAGATTATGATGATAGATACTAGACTACATTTCCTCCGAAATCAGTCACTACTGGACCCTCTTTTGCACCAGTGCCAAATTATGCTGCCTGGCAACAAAAGTTCAAGGTTTGAACATTTCCACATTGCAATCTTTGGCGATGATGCACTATGTTTTATATTACGTATGGTGTTATGCATTATAGTAGCTGTGCAACTATGAATTATGCCTGTAACCTTTCCAACCACCTTGCCGTCTGTTAACATTAAGGGTGATCAACTAAAAATTTTTGAGTGTTTCTGTGCACAATATTGCCACTTTGTATGCTAGTTATTTATACAAATATGCACATACCTTCCTATCTACAGGTCCTTGATAAGTTGAGATGGTGTAGACCTTCACTCCTTCAGTTTTCTTCTCATATGTGTTCTGGAAGAGAAGATTTCTAGTCACTGGCCAAAGGCTTTGTACACGTTAAATGCCATTTCTGTCAGCCAACCAGCCAGCAGTGTCAGGTCACTGAGAGAAACACGAAGCACCCATTCCAGCCAGGGAAAGTCACATGCTGGCACTGTCCTTTCTTCATTCACTGACAGATTGCCAAGTAGATCACATTTTGGAGTGTGATGTGCTGTGAAGAGATGGTCTAGCGGAGAAACTGAGCAAATTGTTGGCAAGAGAGAGGACGGCGGTGGCACGCTGGAGACGCAAGACCAGCCAGCAACAGTGCATTGGTTAGCATGTTTCATGCTCACATTGACAGTGTTCATTTAGTTGTCACACTGCAGTGCTGGTTGGACTGAGTGGTAACAGCACTGATTAGTGAAGTTCGTTCATGGGATGGTTGGCCAGTTACAGATATCATTCCATCACAATACTTAATCATCAGTCAACACATACCAACTTTACGTGGCCAATTTCTGTGGTCAGGTATCACAGAGACAGGTATAAATACGGTACTGTTGTATTATCATAATGTAGTAATGATGTACATTTTCTTTGTTTTATGCATATTCTGCAATCTAAATTGCTGTTGCATAAAATTATAGTGTACGTACATGTGTATTTATTGTTAGTTTCTTTTCTTTCCCAGAGTTACTTGATGTTGGACTGAATTCGCATAGCGAGGAACTGGATAATTGGAACAAGTTTCAACATGCCGGATGCTCTTCCTGTCAACCAGCAAACACCAAATAGAACGGAAAGTCTAATTGCTTACTGGTACCAGCACAACTGACTGCGTGGAATGGATGCCTCACGACAATTTATGTTGCATGTCGACATCGTTGTTGTATTGTTGAAGTTACTGCAACCCTATGATGCAGTTTTGCTGATTTCTTGTGTATCACTGTTTCTGTATTATTTTGCAATTTTTCCTCTGTTGATTGTGTGCAAGTTAGTCGCTGGTGGTGTGTGTTGGCCTGCATTTTGTCATGCCTATAATAAACGACTATTGGTTGATTGATTGCAGCCGATGTGAACACAGTGGTCGTGGCTGTTGAACGGCTGGTGTCTAGCTGTGGATGTTTGACTGTTGTGGTTGGACGTCCTTGCCGTGATAGCAGCTCATCAGTCACAGCACATGACAACTCGGCAATGTATGCAGTCTTCACACGAGAAATTGTCTCACAGTGTCACATTGAGCCCGGCTCAGTCATCGCCATTTACCCACCATGGTTGAGTGCATCAGTGTTACTTACTTACTTAATGCGTGCCAGGAGACGTGATAGTTAAAGCATTTTTCCTGGCATTTTTTTCTGGTTTTATGTTTGCAGCCAACACTACAATGAAAGTCATACATTGCCTAAAATAACAAGCAGGAATATTCTGTCATTCATTCAATATGTTTTGATAGCTCTGCTGTCAGGCCATGTGATCATTTTGTAATGTAAAATCAACAGCCGACGGTACACTGACGGCTGTCAAAAATTACATCCGACAATAATGGCCGTCAAAGTCAACCTATGTATCTCTCTGACTTTATTGTCATTGACATCGGTTGATTCAGCAACATGCTGGTGGACCGGTGGTAGTTGTTGCATGGGTTCAATGATTAGTTGCATTGGTAAGTTAGTCCGTTTGTCATTGTATATGTGTGTGTGTGCCTGCACTGTAAAAGTAAACAGCTTGAGTTCAGTGGAGATGTAGTCAATGGCAAGCCCTTGGAATTCATTGACCCTGAGGTTAAAAGGTCACAGGGTTATCAAATGCAAACTGTGTGTGCATACATGTAGTCCATGGCACGTTTATACGGTCTGCTTGTTGATGCAATTGCACATTTTACCAAGAGGTCCCAGCAGTGGCTAGCATAGTGCGAGATGATCCCTCCAGTTTTCCCGACGATGATCCCTTACCTCGCGCCCGCATGCACTGCGACTGCAATGCATGGTAAATTTGGATCGGAATTTGAAACCTAAATTAGCTATAATGCACCAGTATACTTCTGTCACAGACAGACGTACAGACAGGCGGACAGACGGACAGACACTGACATCGTAGCATAAGCACGATATGTATATATTACATCTTGCGCTAAAAAGTTCTTTCTAGCATTCAACTTGCCATAATGTTTATCTGTTACTTTGTTCATGTGCAGTTACTTGCTTGTTTCCTGTTGAGTTTAAATGTAGTGAACAACTTACACATGGATAAGTGCAGTAGCTGAATTTTATGTGTTGTTTTTTCTGCCAGGTTGTCAGTGAAAGTGGCTTCACTCAGTGCAGATGTATTGCTGTGCACACATTTCAGCCAAGCGTTGCGTCATCAAGCCGCTGTCGTCACACCGGCCGACTGTTTGTCAACAGAGCGCATTCTGGCTGCGTGGAATTGTTTGTGTCGTCAAGGTACTTACTGTAAAGGTGAAGAAATGTATGGAGTATGAAGTGGAGGGTTGCAGACTCTGAGGTAGACCAGGGAGGACTTGGAGAGAGGTTGTACTGTCAAGCATGCAAATTGGGCAGGTAGGATGTTATGGATCGCAGTAGATGGAGGCAGCTGATAAAGGATGGTTGACCGTTGATGATTGTGATAGGTGTGAGTGGGTGAATGTTTCTTCTGGTACTGGATAAAGGGCCATTAGACGGTTGCTATGTTGTTGCATAATTGCTGTAAATTAATCAGGCAAAGTTAGAATGATTAGATGGATGGATGTATGAAAGAAAGACAGCACTGAGTGACCGGCTAGCTGACCAGGTAGACGTATGTATACACTATGATCGTTTTGATGGCTGATTTGTTCGGTTGCAGATGCTACAGTTTCTGAATCACACTGTGACGTACTCAGCAGCATTGCATTGCCATCAGTGACGTGTCAGCAAACAGTGAGTTACTGCTGTGTATTGCTTGCTTGTCATTTTCTACATTTAGCATTCTAGCTGCATATTTCCGCGACTGATATATGGTGTTCAGTGTTTAGACACTGTTGCTCGGAGATTGTGAAGGCTGTCTGGAATCTGTTGGAAAGTCGCTGTAAGAATATTGAAGGTACACTACTGAGCCAAACTTCATATCTTGTTTAACTTCATCCCATCATGTTATCTTAGGACATTTGTCTTTCTGACTAACAACACATTTCCACTCAGTATTTTGACACTGTTGACTATGAATACCTGCTGTCGAAATTGCCAAGGTTCACTGTTGGGAGACTTGGCCTAGCATGAAAAGCCGAATGTAGTATAATACTATTTAATGCCACACAGTTTGAGTGGGAGACATTTAGAAGTTGTTCATATGATAGAAGACCATCATGTGTTGTTGCAGTGCTCAGTAGATTCGGCAGCTGCTGTTCACCATGGCAACAGCAGTGATGCTGGTATCTTGGAGAGCATTGATCGTCGTGGTGGCAGTGTGGCAGATGATGTGAGCTTCTCGGCCGTCGTTCAGCGGATATTCACCAAGACTCCGAGCAGCACTGAGTGAGTGCACAGCTACTCAGTGATATGTCCACACCTTTGAACTGTTGTCGTTAAAGTGAAACTAATTAAAATTATTAATTTTTGTTAACTGTAAGTGTAATGTGATTGGCAGCAATAATTTTGATTTATGTTAATTATGCTGCAAGAATCATTGATTTTTTTTATTTACTGGCTTGGGGGCTGACATGCACCCTGGTTTTATTTAACGTAACTTTTCTACTTACTTTCTTTTTTCCATACTTATTTATTTTCTTACTTATTTACTTTTTGAGAATGGGCCCATTCCATTTTCAAGCCGGACTGTAAGAAGCAACCTACCTTGGTTTATGGTTTTATGGGTTTACTTTGTGTTATAATATCTTTTGTTCTCGATGAATGGTGCTTCTGTTGAGTTGTATGTAGTTTCCTCAGTACTAACCAGGGGCCCGATTTACAAAACATCCTAAGATGATCTTAGGATAAAATTACGACAATAACCAAAGTTACGAACATCGTAGGAGAAACTTGTGATCATGATGATTTACGAAAAATCGTATGGTAGAACTGGGAAGAAATTAAGTCATTACTTTACGATCACATTCTTGCAGTTGTAAGTCAATGGTAGGACCAAACAATGGGACAAAATTGTAATAAATCACCACAAAGTTACAGTAAAG
>Ga0209782_1001253_pt1 | contig 12934 bp, 6 predicted proteins | sample WorMetmaBAHAMAS1_FD_187390 | JGI IMG/M metagenome (GOLD analysis project Ga0209782, IMG submission 187390) | Marine gutless worms symbiont microbial communities from Max Planck institute for Marine Microbiology, Germany - Inanidrilus... | ecosystem: Host-associated > Annelida > Digestive system >... | reverse complement strand
TTTAACCCACCCCACCTGCATTTTCGCCCCCGTAGGGGGTGATCCCGTTCGAATTTCGCCATGATCTTTGGCATCAAAAAACTAGAGTCATGGGGCTATCGTGCGGCGTTGTTTGCGTGATCCTAAATTTAGCCGTTTTGATACAATACCGGAGTGTGACAGACACACAGACACAGACGCACGACGACGGCATATACCGCGCTTAGCATAGCTGTCGCGCGGTAAAAATGGTCATACGCTCAAAGTAAAAGATCAAGATGAAGTAAATAAGAAAAGAAATTAAGAGCAAAATAAATGTAAACTAGAATGCATGGCAAAGCCTAGCATATAGCCCGCTCGGCATCATAGTGTTGCCCCTCAGTAAATACTTATGCAACACATCCAATTACTGATCACCACAGTGCCTAACACTCCTACACCCTAGCAAACATAGCTGAACTAAGCGTGGTAAAATCATCGACGCCGGCCGTACAATTTCTTACGTCTTAAACTCTGGGGTCACTGAACCGAATCTTAGAAAATTTCTACACAGTGTACAGAAGTGACCGCCAATTAACGTGCTGAAATTCAAATGCGATACTCCAATCTGTTTTCGAATGACAGCATGAAGAATAAACGACGATCATCATATTGCGGCCGAGTCGCAGCACCATTTCCACTTTCTAGGCTGTTCTCTGCCGAAGTTACTGGACTAATTTTCACCAAACATTTACACGATGTAGAGGCATTAGTGGCGCTATAAATGCATGCATATACAAGGCAATATTGCATTCCATTTTGGAACACCAGAGCAAAGACTGAAGGCGGTCAATTTTGACCTCTGCAAAACCCCCAAAATGAATTGGTTACCATACCAATGTCCCTATTGCAAAACTCATGAAAATCGGTCCAGTAGATCCTGAGGTAGTTGGGTCTCCGAGAAATCATTAAAAAAACATCAGCAAAATATATACCACGGTCGGCAAGTTTGCCGAGCGGGCTAAATAAGCTGCAAGCAAAAATTCAAAAAGTTATTAAGTAAACAAACAAAGAATAAAAACGCAAATAAGATCAAAATACACTATGCATCTTATGCAACATAAAATTTCTGTTACAAACTTGACATAAGAAGACATGACATGCAACAACAATCAGATGCTGCAGGTTATTTCCGAAATTAACAAAGTATGCACAAAAGACAGTATTACAATAATGAATGTGGACAAACATACCCCATGATCCTGCAAGACGAAGCAACGCAAATGGATTGAGTGGCTCTAGCAGCAATGCAAGTACCTTAACCCACAGAGGAGTAGGCACTTGTCTGTCACCAGCAGCACTACCTGTACTACTGGATATAGCACTGGCCTCTGACGCTTGCTCTAGAAAGCCCCAAGGGTCAACGATAAGCAAATGGCGTATATGACTAGGATAACGCAGAGCATATGATGTAGCAACATATCCACCAAAGCAGTGTCCAACAAGTACGAAACTGTCCAAATGCATTGCCTGTCTCCAGGCTTCTAACGATTCGACAAATTCCATCTCAGCAATAGCCGGATCACTGCTAAACGTGACATGCGAACTACGACCAAATCCCAACATGTCAATGGCATAGACAGTTCGCTGTGCAGCCACGCAGGTAAGATTCAGCACCCACAATGCTGCACCAGTTCCAACACCATGCAAAAACACCAACGGAGTTGTGGTAAAGTGCTCGCCTGCTGCACTCTTTACTGATAATGTCGAGATAAACTGGTTATTGCCTATGTACACACATTCCTGGTGTACCACATCAGAGATACCTGAATCGCACATTCACAGAATCAACACAGTGAATGTAATAAATAATTCTTAGTCACCTAGCATGTTACAATGCACAGTATGCATGGTCACCTATATCTCTGCCTGCGATGGACAGTACCTTTGTCTGGAGAATGGAGATTAAGAGGGAAGATTATCTGAACTGATCTGTCCTGTTGTGTACAACAGTTGTACATAGATATGCACACATACGAACAGCTCTTACAGCTGAATATCCGATTAGTTTTAGGTTTCCTTTTTGGTTTGTTTTAATCTCAGTTTCTGCGTTTAGCAAAGTTACTTTATGTATGTTTTGTTCATTTCTTGTTTTGTGTTAGGTTCTGTTTCGTCAGTACTAGCCAAGAGATTGGCTGGGAACAGCATCTCCAAAATGACATATTTTGTGTGAATTCAAAGACTTTCAAGGACAAGTGACAATCCTGCACAATCTGTGCAGATGCATATTGGATATTTAAGACAGTAAGAGACTTGCTGAGAAGCTGCAGTCACCACATACATGTAATTTTTCTGCAGATTCGGTGACTCTGGGTGACCAATTTCTAGATAGCACAAACTCTCTGACTTTTCCATTGTGATATCACAGCTAAGATTACATCACAGCTGTATGTTACAATGATTAAATACCAATGCCACTTTTTGCAGTATTTTGCTTTTCAGAAAAAGCAAGGCTATGGCTATGCCACCCTTAACTGCACACCAATACTGACTATTAACTAACATTGTTAAATGGAGTTCCAATTATATGAAGCTCCGTTTCTCAACTCGGAACTCGACTCGGATTTCACCAACTGGAAACTCGATTCACGTAACTTAGGATGTGCTTCACACACAGTCCCTTCATTGGCATTCACTGAGAAACTGTCTCAGTGGGGTCACTGGGGTGACCTAACCAGTTGCTTCTGACAAGGGATTGTCTGTGCTCATATTAGTGGCAGGTGTGAAGAGAAATCAAGCGGGGAGAGGAAGGATAAGGGTACGTCTTATGCTCCCACACATTGCATACTGCTGTATTGCAGACAGGTGGTCTGTTTCATGTCACTTTGACAGTTTAATTAGCTAGTTAGCCTACATCTCCTCTGTGTGTGCATTGGTGCTGCTGTTGTTACTGAATATGTGAGTAAAGTGTACAATTATTGGACCTCCAAGAATTGCTGTGGTATGGTTCCTCCTCACGGATGTGCAAAGCGGCAGGAGTTAATTAGTTGATCGGATCATTGACTAGTCGGCTCAGCAGTCAAACCAAGTTGAATGCAAAAAGTGGGACAGGGTGGTCAGCTGTGAGTCATGGCTATACGAATACCGAGTCGTTTCAAATTTTGCAATCGGATCTTCGAATATTAAAACAAACCAAGTTTATCATCCTTAAACAAAACCAACAATACAGTAAGTCAAAGTACTGTAGGTCAACTATGGCATTTTGCATAACCAATTACATTTTCCAGACTATATAAAGTGCTTAAATCATATCTTGCATGAGTATACTTACTAGATAACATTCTCTCTTCATAGTGTACCAAGTTATCAGCAGAAGTAGCCCCCATCAATCAAAACATGTGCAATGCACTCACCAAACTACACTATCAGTCACACAACATACAAGGCATTGCTTCAGTCATGCATATAATATACAAATGCTGTAACCGCTAACTACACTGCAACGTCGTTATTATGCGGTAGTTGGTAGCCACATTATAGTGAGGACCACATTATACTGAAATCAACTGGTGTGCTAACCCAGGACGAGTCAAAAGTTGTATCTGTCATATCAATCATGGTGTGCCATTGCCGTATTAGCACCAGCAGCACAAAATAATTACTGAATTAGTATGTTGATCGACCTGCTTCAGTGGCTCAGAGGGCTAGGGATGTCGGAGCTGCAGTGCAGTGAGCCTGGCTGACTAGTTCGGCAGGGCGTGGGTTCGTCTCCCACCCCTGCCAGCATGTCAAGTCAGGTTTCTGTATGCTATGAGAATAAATTCTCGGGCAGGTGCAGAGGGTTCGCCTGTGTCCTCTTTAAACTGTGACAGGCCATCACACCCAGATCGGGGGCGTCTGGTGTGTGGTGAGAGCCGCTGGTGTGGATAACAAGATGGTAGGGGTCAGCAGTCTTATAGGAAGACCGCGTATCGGCACCCTGCCAGAGAAACCCGCCGGCTAAGCTAGGCTCTATAAACATATAGTACAAGCCCCAGGGTTAGACGGGAATTGCGCACTAGGCTATGTCTAGGCCTCAGCGCTGGCGGTAGGCTGAAAGGCACGTCACAAGACTGCCAACGGCCAACCGCCGCCCCTGATGAATGAATGAATGAATAGTATGTTGATCATTTCACATGCTGTCTGTTCATAATAGCAGCAATCCCATCTCCACGTTTCTCCCTTCCCCTCCAGTTCTGCCTAGTCTGCCCAATGCTATTTGATGCCATTGACAAGGATCAGTTTGCAGTCTTTAGCGCTTTTGAGAAATAGGCCTACTGCATATTAGTGGCGCACACAAATGTAGCAATTAAAGACATTCTGCTGCTGTACGATGGCTACAGCTAATAGTTTGAGGACACAAGCTCCCCTCTGCTCCCTCCCACTCCACTCCTGCAAGCAGTGGTTGTGGACACTGCCATATCAGATTACATCAATGGAATGTCAATGTCATCTACTGGTCATCCCTGTAGATACATCTGTTCATCAACAGCACGCATGACCCGCAACGGCTTTATGAAGGTACTTCGAATTTATTGGCCTTCGTTGCAGTGACAGCTGGCTTTCGTAGTCAGTTCTGAAAAGTCGGGATCCATGGCATTCCTGCATTGTAAACAAATTTGCGTCGTAGCAAATTGCATAATAATGAGCTTGCAGTGTAGTACCATAACAATGAGAGGGCCTAGCAGTGGCTAGCATAGCATGAGATGTGGGAAGCTCTAGCACAAACCGTTCTTCAGATATAATGCATTAGATTAAAAAATCCGATAAATGTCAACATGTAAACAAAACCATCCGGTCCATCCATCCAACAGACTCTCAGTAAGTAAATTAAGTGACATCACTAAAATTACCAATTTTTCCATACCCCTCCCCTCTTCCACCAGAAATCCCGGCATCATCCCATCTGACGATCCGGGTGAGGCGTTGTTAGTAAGTAGCAAAGACATCCATCTATCCAAGCATGCAAAGATATCAGTGATCCATTGCACACTGTGACCACAATGCACAAACGTCACAGACAGACAGACAGACACTGACATCATAGCATAAGCGCGAGATGTATATATTACATCTTGCGCTAAAAAATAAGAGTTAGAACAGATCTGGGTAATGATTCTGAACCACATCCAGTCCACTGTAGACTGAATTGGCACCAATCTATTTTTGTAGATCGGCACTGGTCCAACAGTCCCAGTAATTAGTGTTTGCAGCGTATCTCCTCTGACACTTGCTCATCATTATCAATTTTGGTGATTACTCTACATGCTGAATTTGATTAACAGTTAGATGAACCAGTGCCAATCCATTGTTCACACTACTGGAGGATTGGTTTACCAGCCAATTACTGCCATCAGCCGCAGTAAACATGGCATACTTCATTGCCATTTGCCACTACTAGACCAGGTACTGAATCAGCCGGTCCAAGTGACATAAAATTACTGAATCAGTCTGGTCCAGTTTTTAGTGGATCATTCTAGCTCTACTAAAAATGCACTTTTGATGACTTTACTTCAAAGTTATTTCTTCCATCGGCAAATCACGTAAACTAAGCTATATAAACAGAGCACTACTGGTGAGTTAAAAGTAACAAATTAAACACTAAACAGCAGGTCTTCAAACAATATTCTACTGACTGCAATAATTAAACTAGGATATACTTTCCCTATACATTCTTACTGATTTGGACATCACATACTGGTTTGTAAATCGAATATCAGTTAACCAATAATAGATGTTTGAGTCAGTTGTCAAATATAAAATGCTATAGTGGGTAGTTTTGGTACTCTAAGTCGATCCAGCATATATATCTTCTGAGATATGGAGTGACACTATATGTCTGGTTCCCCATAATACAGTAACTGTTGGACATCAATCGATGCCATGTCACAGTCACTACACCGGTTTGAACGATTACATGATAATCTGACTTCGAAGTCAGTGTGTGATGTAACTAACAAGTAGCTGTGGAGACTGGTCAACGGTGCTGCAAGTCATTCGCACCAGTAGCATGACAGCTCAACTCAACTGACTTATGCCGTGCTGGTGGCACTAACAAGTCAGACCAGACCAATATAACTGCTGCATAGTGGGTACCCTGGGCTACTGTGTCGAGGATCAGTTAGGATCCACAGACGGTCTCACTAAAAGCCGACCGCACAGTCTGGAAGTCGAGTGCACGCGATGATGCACTCATCTCGATCGTTGTGTTTAAAACACATTTTCAATTACTTCGTTTCTTTTGTATTTAATCGACTTTTACACGATATACATTCACCAGTGCACATTTTATTTTTTACTTTTCTCAAATTTCATTAAATTTTTATTTGTTTTGTGGAAATGGATTACGCATATACAGACAGTTGGTAACTGCATGCAGCATGATGGCGCCGTCTGTGTAGTCGGCCTGTGCGGTCTTATAGCGCTCGACGGTTGTAATTATCATGGTCCAGAGTGTTCCAGACTGTGCGGTCGTTGTGCGGTCGGCTTTTAGTGAGACCCTCCATAGACAACATAGGCTGTGGAAAAACGGCAAAAACAATTAAAACATACAGTGATTTCCAATTATATCACTGGTGTAGTCCTGATTCGCGTTGCAAATTTATAGTGTTTTCACTAAAAAACAGCTGTAACGGTAAGCTTATCAAAGGCTACTTTACATTATAACCACTATTTATAACACAAAAAATGTAAACAAATCAAGGCACATAGAATATGTAACTAGAATATATCGGCTACTTAGGGTTGCGCTAACTGCGGAATTTCTTATTTAAAATTTTAAATGCTGGACGATATAAGTTAAGTCGAAATGGAAACCCTAAAAGCTCTTAATAGTACCTTGGTCTATATTTAGCCTTTGTGATCAACATGTCTGTCTTTGTGTAGACCCAAAATTAAACAAGATAATATTTGAAAAATATTGTTGGAAGGAAATTTAGTGGCTAAGCCATTGACAATATTAAAGTCCAGCTGCCACCGAGAAAACAATCGGCTGAGCCAGCTAGCACCGTTAATTTTCTTCATCTGGCCGACAATAATCAGTCAGGTTCGGCTTAGGGGTCTAAGGATAGTGTATCAGTGAATGGAGGGCATTTTAAATATACTGGGTGGCTTAAAAAAAATTGGCACAATATGTTTACGCCTTAACTTTATCAAATATATTAACCAATTTTCGAAATTGTTTCACTGTCACAGTCAGGAGAAAATTAGCAATAATACTATCACTAAAGATCCAACTACACCTCAAGTGTGTTGCTACACTATCTTGTGAAATGTTACTGAGTAGGGCAAACTGTTTCAGCTTTTCACTGATCACGCCATTGGTCAGTGGCATTGCCGGCTTGAGTGTGTCATCCAGCAGCAAGGCGGACACATTAACATCAAACATTTGATGGAAAACTGCAGGATGTGACAGTTACTTTAGACAATAACTGAGGCAATAAATCATTGTTTCCTGTTGTTAATTTCGTAAAATGTGTTGTCTTGTTTTGAATTGTTGCTTTTAAGACACATTTCACATGGTAGTGTATTGACACAGTTGAGGTGTGGTGGGATTTTTTTGTGATAGTATTACCAATTTTCTTCTGATTCTGACAGTGAAATAATTTCTAAAATTGATTAGTATTTGATAAAGTTAAGACATACAAAAAATTGTGCTAATTTTTGGGGCCACCCTGTAGAATGTGAGTGATCACTGGCATGACAGTTACCGATGAACACTTTTATCATATGCTTTCATTAATGTAACGAGTGTTTCAGTAAACGTTTGTGAATACTGCAGAAAACTGAAATAAACTGTTAAAATTCAGGAGTTAATATTACAAAAACTGTTGCAGTTCTCACAAATATTGACATAAGTGACCAAAATTGATACATAGGTGAGAATATGAATGGCAAACAAATGGGTAAATTTTTGTCTGCGCAGGATGGCCACAAGCGGACATATATGCAAAAATCACAGTCTAGGCAGTCTAGGTAAAAACCCAAACTAAGTATATCTATAAAAGCATTCCTAAACGCTAGCTATTAATTGATTAAAGACAAATGTACAAAATCTGTGATTTAGTAAACACTAAATGACACCACAGCTTTAATAAAAATTACACTAAATTCAAGGACACAATTTAACAACTACAACATAAATCACAGAAACAACTAAAACCTGATTTCTCTCAATAGCACAATAACAACAATCACTGTTAGAAAAATGCTTGGTTTAATACATATACAAAGCTGTACAAATATTTTACATTACCTGAATCATGGATCACATTTACAATATGGCTGCTAGCTATCTAGTTATGAGCACAGTCATAAAATCAGCAAAGTGCACAATATAACAGTCTACAGGTACCACCTAATATCATTATCTTCCATGCTTAGCATTAAGTTCTAAAAAAAATACCAGTAGGCCTACTTATAATTGTACAGTTACAGGATGAGAAACACTACTATCCGCACAATGCTATGCTATGCTAGTGCGATATTAGCTATGGCCTTGCTCCGACTGTCATAAGGTAGTACTGTATTGAAATGGCCCAACAGACTGAGCTGGGTTTTGGCACATGGGCTTCCTTTCACTTATTGTACAATCTGTGCATCTCCAAAAATAAGGGTACTTCCCTCTGGAACTTTGTCCTAAACTTCGAAAAAAATTTTCCAAAGCACATCGACCCTCGCAAGTGTTGTTAACAGTAGACTGACGACCGAGGCTGGTTTATCACACTGAGCATCGCGCTTCATGCAATGAGTTTAACAGACTGCAGCTGCTGAAACTTTTTCTAAATTCACTATCTGTCCAGTCTGTTTCTGAATGAAAACTTGCGGATGAGGCATCGACAGCATGCTGCTGCAGCTACTGCTAAACACTGATTACACAATCACTGAAAATTCCTTTCCTTAGTCAATTATTAAGTATGGAAAGGAATGTCGTTAAATTCATGCACTCTCTTCTGTAATGTCTTGAATGTGCCCATTACTAAGGACTTCTTGTTAATTTCAATTATATTGCCTTGTCTTCATCCTAAGCCATTTTGGACTATCAAACAATTTTAAACCTGAAATTTCGAACAATATGTTACAATATAAACTACATAACACAAATACTTTTCAGGAAAAAGCTGTACAGAAAACAGTTCCTTAAGGTACAACCAATGAATTAAATTTTATTCACTAAAATTATTTTAAAATTAAATGATTGACTAATGTTAACAGTCAATTTGCCCTGACCACCTATATTCACAACAACTTGATAATAATTTACAACTTTGGATGCAAAGCACTCAGCTCAAGCACACGCTGGCAATTTGTTATCCATTCAGCAAAACCCATTCAGGATTAACAGCAATCAATGTGTCAATGCACAGTGAAGCTAATCAATAGATTTCTGAGTCCACATAATGGTGGTGTACTCAGTGACATACAATTTAATAATCGGTAAGACAGTAATTATAGCAGCTGAGGCACAGTTGACAGACGCCAGCTAGAATGACTTGCTAAATAATGACATATACAGTTCCGGCTCAGTCAACCTACACTGATACTTCTCAACTATCTCCTTGATCTTTAGCTTTCGACGGACATGCGGCGGCTGATAGCTACAAATGAAACAACAATGCCACTACTCAAGAATGTGCCTACTGATGAACAAATTATAAAGTTTATCCCAAATCAATATTGTTACGCGAATTTATTTAATTCTACTAATTCATGACTTTCTTCTTATGATGTAACAGAACAACAGCTTAGCATCTGCTGACAACGGCATAGAAAAAAAAACAAATATTAATCGAACGTAGGAGTTCCAACATTCAAACATATCTCTCTGTGGAAGACTCACTTCTATGGGTAAATCTGGATCCACATCTACCACAGAGTAGCTGCCCTTTGTCGTAAATCTCACACCAAAAACCCACTTGATCAAACCTGCTTCAGTGGCTCAGAGGGCTAGAGCTGTCGGAGCTGCAGTGCAGTGAGCCTGGCTGACTAGTTCGGCAGGGCGTGGGTTCGTCTCCCACCCCTGCCAGCATGTCAAGTCAGGTTTCTGCATGCTATGAGATTAAATTCTCGGGCAGGTACAGAGGGTTCGCCTGTGTCCTCTTTAAACTGTGACAGGCCATCACACCCGGATCGGGGGCGTCTAGTGTGTGGTGAGAGCCGCCGGTGTGGATAACAAGATGGTAGGGGTCAGCGGTCTTATAGGAAGACCGCGTATCGGCACCCTGCCAGAGAAACCTGCCGGCTAAGCTAGGCTCTATAAACATACAGTACAAGCCCCAGGGTTAGAGGGGAATTGCGCACTTGGCCATGTCTAGGCCTCAGCGCTGGCGGTAGGCTGAAAGGCACGTCGAAAGACTGCCAACTGCCGCCCCTGATGAATGAATGAATGAACCCACTTGATCCATGTACATGTTTAGCCACAATACAACAGACTTTATGCAGACACACACACAACCCACAGGATAAGCTCTAACATTATCACAACGCGCATAAACGATAAACAAAGAGCTTGATTTTGTCTATAGTAGTGTGAGGAATGGTGATTAAATTCCGTGTAACAAGAAGGTTGGTTGGTCGGTTGGGGTTTAACGGCGCTTTCAACACAATTCAGGTCATATCGCGCCTTTAAGGTAAAGACTATATTGTAAATATTACAGATTTAATAGAAATTTGTTCTCAGGGTAAGGTAAGTGTAAATAAGAAAAAAAATATATCTATATAATAGTAGTAGAGTTAGGTTAAATGAAAAAGTGTAATTTATGTAAGATTTCTTAATTACTAATTACAGCTGATTATACAAGAACAAGATGAGGGAATGCTGACTGTTAGAGTATGACAATAAATAAGATGAGATAAGATGCTGAGAAGACATACAGCTCGCTGTCAAGTTGTCGTCGTTTGAACATGTTGACGGCGGTCTGTCGAACGAGATGGCCAAGAACTCGTCGACTGACAACCATGCCATCTACCAGCGGAACTGCATCGCCAATCCTGACACATGCAGGCATACGTGTGCATGCACTGCAATATACCTGATCTGCCAAAACAAACCCTGACACATTTTTGCTTATTGTTGTTTTTCCACAAACAGTACACACTTGGAAAACTTTCAAACTCATACTCAGACGCCAGGTTTCATACAGCTATCCCCAGTGTTAACAAATATAATACAAATATAATAACTCAACTATCAATTAACTTTACAATGATCAAAACAGTCCATTTATGAAACAAATTTACGGTTTTAATTTGTACTTCTGTACTCTGTTCCTCTTTTTTTGTTTTCATTTCTTGTTTTATACACTAAAATTTTTCCTTAATTTCTGTTAAGCATAAGTTTTATGTTTTTTTTGTATTCATTAACCAAACAACACTAACAATTATTGTGCACACTGATCACAATATCACACAAAAAGCACTGTTTCTTCTCCAGAATAATTTAACATATTCATACTCACAGTGGCATTAAATGTACTGATTTAGTTTCTGTAATCATCAGTAATTTTTGTTGTACTATGAGATAAAAATACTTGATCCACCACACACAGAACAGCAATGAACTAACTACCACATCGAGTACCTCGAGTGATGTGTCTGAAGCTTGATTCTACAAAGTCCATTCTGCAGAGGATGGATAAATATGACAGAGACAGGAGGTGTAATGGATGACCGACGATGTCCTATGCTGGATGTCAAAGGTGTCACTGATGATGACGGATGTCGACTATCGGCAGCATTCTTTGTCAGATCAGCTACAAAATGTCAGCCATGTGCAACTTGCTGCAAACATCAGTTACGTTTCACCTATGCATTGCAGCATGTTGCTTACTTTGCCACAGTTAACTGCAACCAAGACTTTCTACCAAAGTAACTACTGGTGCCATTTATTTTTACACTGCAGTATTATTAAAAGACAATGAAACTTTTTAACATAATTTGCAATAAAAACAACAAATATTCAGTGTTAAAGGCTATTAAATAGAATGCTTTTAGAACTATACCTGTGACGCCTTAAGCCAGGTGCCTAAAGGTCTTTACTGCAGAACCTTTGTGCCAGTAACAAACATTATCAGAGCATTCTTCGATCTCCACCAAAAAAACCAAAGACGTCAACTGACTATAATTCTGCTGCCAACCACCAGTATGCAAACAACGGAAGTGTGATAAAGTGTGACAAGATGTGAAATCTTACCAATGGGAAAGTTGAGGTAGTCTTCAAAACTCTCAAGCCAAACAACGACAACCTGGACATCGGTGCCGAGCAGTGAAGACGAGGAGCGAGCAGAACGACGTGCCCGGGACACTGTCAAATCAGCTGCCGCAGCCGACGTCAACTCAGTCACAGGATGAGACAAGTTGTCCAGCTCTAACGACATGCTCTTATGTGGAGCAGTCATGCTGTGTGACAGTGCAGAACCAAGACTTGCATCTGTCGACAACGTGTGCGGTAATGCCTTGTCAACTACACAACACACACACACAGCAAACTGACTAAACAGAATTCAAAATGAATGCCACAATACAGAAAAGAAGACTACAGGTGTCAGTGAGCTGGCTTCCTTCAGCAGCCAGTGAACAAAGGAGGGTAAGTTTTTTCTGGTCATTGTCGCAAAAGTCATCCACAGTATGCAAACATATTGCATCAATCAACTGTCAGGATCAAGGTGATAGACAGCTAAGCTTCATATGGATTATGGCCATTAAGTTGGCATGTATCCGTGCTTCATCATATCTCACTATATACAAATGTTAATGCTCAAATGCTCAGACTACTGCTGTCGCTTGTCAGTGGAAGCAAACCAAAAAAATTAGTATAAGAATAAAACTATTATAAAATAGCAACAGTAAGGTCCGGTTTTTCCACAGCAAATTAATCTCCCGTTAATTTAATCCGGCATTAAATCCGGCAGATAATGATCAATTTACTCAGATGTCGTTT
>Ga0209782_1001252_pt1 | contig 12938 bp, 10 predicted proteins | sample WorMetmaBAHAMAS1_FD_187390 | JGI IMG/M metagenome (GOLD analysis project Ga0209782, IMG submission 187390) | Marine gutless worms symbiont microbial communities from Max Planck institute for Marine Microbiology, Germany - Inanidrilus... | ecosystem: Host-associated > Annelida > Digestive system... | reverse complement strand
GCACACACGATAAAATTAACATTATGAACTGTTTTCCAAGGAAAACTGTAATGTCAGTTGCATATAACAATGTGTAATACATGAGATGTGGATGGGTAAACAACGTCCTTGTGGTCGATTGTATCCTGACTGCGTAGAGAAGTCGCCTCTTGGCTGCACAGTGTAACAACATCCAGCAGTGTTATGCTGCGTCGGTCTAGTCTCTCCAACATCGTACTGCATCACAAACAATGAACGTTTTCGTCACCAACGCCACGCACATTTGCCAGAGCTTTCATTAAAATTGTCCGAAATTTCTATCATCTTCAGGCTTCAGTAAGTCTCAGCTGCCACAGATGGACCCACACAATGTGCTGCATCGCACCCATCATGTTTCACACAAAGGTACTCACTACTCAGTGTGATAAACTGGTGAGAGTCGCTGATCGAACTAAGTTTGACAATGCTTGTGATGGTCCAGGTGCCATGGCGAAATAATTCCAAGTCCCAAGTTTGGAAGTAAGTTCCAGACAGAAGTACCCTGGATGTAACTAAATTTCCATGTGACACCGTGACAGCACAGGATAAGTGAAAGGAAGCTACTGTGACAAAAGCTAGCTCAATCTGTTCAGTTGTTTCAACTGAATGCTGACTTGTGACAGTAAAGAACAGAACATATACCATAGCATCTTGCATGTAAAAACTATTACTTTAGCACTGTACTATGAAACTGAAGTAAAAACAATAAGCTATTTTCACTTGCACTTAACAAATAGAAATACAGACAAACTAGTGAAGCATAAGCCAAATCCACTGACTAACTAAGGGAAAGTTTTACATCCACTTGACACAAACATGAGTCATATTCTAAGATGTTCTTGTCAACCAAGCACTGTAGCATTGTAATAATAAAACAAAACATAATACAATGGAAGCAGACCATAACACAATCACAGAATAAAACAAGAGGGCCTAGCAATGGCCAGCATAGCGCGAGATGACCCCTTCATTGGCGGCGGCCATGTTTGCTGGGGATCGTATGATGGCTTCAACTTGGCTGGCTGGCGCAGCCGCTGTGTTCCCGGCATGCACCGTGACCACAATGCACTTAGTCACAGACAGACGAACGGACACTGACATCGTAGCATAAGCGCGAGATGTATATATTACACCATTACATCTCGCGCTAAAAATGAAAACTAAAGCCCGGTTTGGTTGCCTCACGACACCCACCTTGGAAACAGACTAAACCAACTCTTATGACCCACAGACCATGTTACTCTGCATAGGGCAGTCAGTCCAGTTTTGAAGAGTAACAAATATGGCAGAAGTGTTGCACATTCTAATGTATTAATTATTGCTGTATGAAAATACCATAGCATGTTGCGTATTGGTGAAGAGATGTTGCCCCCAGCACCAGACAGCATTGACGGCTCGATAACAGACGTAAACAGATTTCGACCAAAAGTTCTATGCTCTTTGGCGTCATGAATCTTCTTGAGTAACGCTTGCAGTGCTGCCCGACGTAGACCTGATGGTGGCAGCAACTGCAACACAACAGAGAAACGATACAATATTTACCCATCTGCTATAGACTTTGTCGCTCGTTGGGTATTCAAAATTTACAGCATGTACACAAGTTAGTAAAACATCGAATACAATGCCACTATAACGTCCAAAAATGTAAAGTCCTTTCTAAGCCACGTGGACCCATATGGCAGTGCTGGTCTCCGTCTACAGCCCTCAGCCGGACACTAGCTTACACAGTGAGACCACAAATACACGGCTAGTACGTCATGTGGAGTGCCCGCTTATGCCAGCACTTGCTGGTACTAAGTCATATTGGTTGGTGAGAGAAGCACTTACTTACTTACTTACATGGGTGTAAACAACTTGCCCGAGATTGTTACTCGACAGTGCAGTGACCGAGGTTCGAACTTGCAAAAATCGAGTCACTAGTTTGTAACCGTACTTGGCAGACGATTGTCGGCTCATCTCCGATGCCCGCCCACGCCGACTCCGCTTATCAGATTCACAGATGTGTGCTGTCTGATGTACATGGAATGCTTACGGCGATTGGTGTTTTGACGCTACTGGACTATGGGTCAGTCTGGAATTCTCTGCCGGCTGAACTGCGACAATGTGACTCACACTCGTTTAAGAAATTCAAGTTGTATTTAAAGACTCATTTTTTTGCTTATAAGGCCATGGCACTTTGTGATTCTTGTTAGGTAGTGCCATTAGAAATACTCTTACTTACTTACTTAATTAGTTCGATTTACTTATTTAGTTTGATACCTGAGCCACTAGACTATCGCATCACCCCATGTATAACAATCCAATAAATTATGCAGTTTGACTGCATTACTGTCAATTATGCTGCACTAGTTAAACACTGTTAATAAGCTGTCTAAAACTTCTGTGATAGACTTTACTTTCCGACAGACTTGTTCTCCATCACTGTTCGAAGTACATGCGTTAGTTCAACATGAAAACTGCTCTGAGGTAAGTCCTTAAATCTATGACATTTAGTAACGCTAAAACTGGAAAGAGGATAATTAACATGATAACAATAGTAAAAAAACTGCTTTTTTGCATCAATGCAAGCTGATCGTAGCAAAGGCAACTCTCATGAAGTTAAAGATTTAGCAATTCAGTCACGTAACCTACCATAACACAGAATGTGATGCCCAACATGAAGATGTCAGCACGGATATCATAGCTGTCATCAAACAGAACTTCTGGTGCATGGTAGCCATTTGTCCCCACAATGTCATCACTTACCACTTTGTCAGAAACAAGACGACGACCCATGCCAAGATCAATTATTTTAAACAATATCTACACAAGACAAAACAGATATCTCAAACATCACTCAAAAATGGATAACTGGACATTATAATCCAAACAACACTTGTAAAAGTATATTTTAGCCCGCTCGGCAAACTTGCCGGAAGGGCTATAAATTTTGTTTGTGTTGATTTCTTTCTTTTTTCTTTTTTTAGCGATCGCTCTGAGTCCAATTATCTCAAGATATACTGGACTGATTTTGATGATATTTTCACCAAATGATAGATATTTGTTCGTAGATGATCAATCTGGACCTTTTTTCCGATTCTTCAAGGGACACTGCCATGGCAACCAAATGTGGGTAAAATCGGCAAAATAACCTTTATTCGGCAGGCTGGAAATTGTGCTGTGAATCGGCTGCAATATGATGATCAGCATTCAATCATCATGCTGGCATTTGAAAACAGATTGGAATGTCACAATTTCGTTCAGTGACACCGGAGTTTAAGATGTAAGAATTTGTACGGCCGGCGTTGATAATTTTACCACGCTTAGTTCATCTACGTTCGGTAGAGGGCGGGGCTGTTAGGCACCGGGGTGATTAGTAATTGAGCGTGTTTCATAAGTATTGGCTAGGCGGCGACTCTACGATGCCGAGCAAGTTATACGCTAGGCTTTGCCATGCATTTGTAGTTTTACAATACAACTGTATCTGCAAGACGTATAAATCTACTGAAAAACAAAGGCAGAGGAAAGATAAATCCTATATGTTATAAATGACAGCTTAGTTACTCGAACTGTTGCATAAATCACTCATTTGAGTGGCCATAAATCACAGACGTTCAGAAGTCAGTGCTGTAGTGTAAACTGTTTCCCAGTCAGAGAATAATAACTGGGCAACTGGAAAATATTGTTCATAATGACATCACATGCCTATGGTGTTTCAGCAAACTTGACTTGCTATAAATGGCCAAAAATACAAACATCCCTGGGGATTAAAGTATACTGTTGGCCAGAAATGGAACAGTTTATAGGGCCTAGTGGAAGCCAAATCATCTAAAAAAAGAAGGATTATATTATGCATGTGAGGACCTGTTCTGTTTAGTATTAAATAGCTGTAAATAACAAACCTTATCGATGCAGCCACGAGTATCTCTAAGAATCTACAGACACAAAAACACACTTTAAATAAGTAATGAAGAAAATAAGTAGGGAAGATAAATAATCAAGCGAACAAAATTGCACGACACTGCTTTAGTCTTTTCAAAAGAACACTGATTGTGACAAAGGGATGAACGGACGGAAAGCAGACGATGACAGCATATACTATCCAATGTTTACTTAGTGATGATTTAGGGTGGTGGTGCTCGATGGGCGTTGCTTACATCGAATAATTAAGACGGCATCTAAAATTTGACGGAAACCAGAGCTAGTTGTGTCAAAAATGGCAAGTGATCGTTTTGAGATTACACTTTGCACAGCATATGGAATCAATGTTGATATAAAATGGATACAATATAACCATTTAACTTGTAATGGTTGTATCATGGAATCACTGTAGAAAATTCACCTTTCACCAAGATGAAACCAGGCACAACGGATGTTGTAACAGAACAACAACAACAACGTCACGTGTTCGCAACGTGATTGCAAAATCTTGTTTTATAAACAAACAGTTTTTGCGTTAAAATACTCGTAACAGGTGCGATAACAAAATATTAGGCAAGGTGCAGATCCATTCTATGCCTTTTTAATATCATTCTGCTGCTTAACAACTGCATTAACTTACTTGCATAAAGTTTTGAAATGATGCTGGTACCAACAGTCAAGCATGCAAGTGACCATTATATTATACATTCGATAGTCAAATAAAAAGCTATTTTTTGTATTCGATAATCAGCATCTGTAATAAAACGATTTCAACAAGCCTAGTTCTTACCAGTTTAAAAGTTTGTTTTGTGGGCAATGCAACCTGCTGGAAAAAATTCACAAAATTTATCTGTACAATGTTAGCAAAAAGGGGGCCTCAAAACCTTAAACTATTAGTGCAAAAAACCTTTTTCGCTTATGTGTGGACTTTTGCAAGCAAACTAGGTTTCGGCTGACGTTTCAGATACCTTCACAATACTACTGTTGAGTTCAGTATGTGTGAAATTCCCACTGAAGCAATGCATTGCATTCATATTTCAGACATCTACAGCAGCTGCTTAGTCTCCCAACTCATAGCACTATCTCCTCACACTAATGTCAGCGTATTCACTATCAGCAACAGTCCAATGGTCCATGTATCAGCTAGTCAGCAGTGTGATTTTGAATGCATTATAAAGTTTCTGGTAGTACTCCATGTCTCACAAAGTATCGATACTGCAAACTGAATATGACAAACAGGCCAATTCACATGCCAGACTCCATGTGAAACAGATAAATGGACAGCTGCACTTCATCTTGTAACATTTACACAAAGTTTATACAGGCCTATAGCTTTTTAATACAGCTTTCAATGTCCGACTAACCGACTCTGTATTCTGCTCTGATATTCTATAAAAAGTTGATTTCTAATCAGCAGATTACAACTGCTTTATAACGACCATGATTCCCAGCTGCCAGTACACTGCAGTCAACATCAGAAAGTGATAACACAGCAACCGACCTGAGTGACAAGAATATTCTCAGGCTTAAGATCCTGATGGATGATTCGCTTGTGATGAATGCAGTGCAATGCAGAAGCAAGACGACTCCAGAAGTCATATGTAACATGTAACGGGACGGAACGCCCTTCATGTTGATACAACTGCAATGTGTTCTTAATGCCCATCTCCGTTATAATAACAAGATGACCGTAGTTTGGATCGCCGATTTCCGGAACAGCGGACACTCCGTACACCTGCAGTGTTGTCGTAACGATCGGGTCACGTGCAAGACTACAGCAACATGCATCAATGATGTGGTAATCTGGACGTCTTCACGACAGACATTAGTTTAAAAAATGCTAAATAAGTAAACAATACAAGACACCAAAATATGATAAATGTGCAATAAGGCATCGACTCTCAGGGGAAAAGTCAGTACTTTCAATAATTTTCAAGGTAGCATATGAGCCGTCTTATACATGTCAGTATCAAGAGAGATGATTATCACCATGTATATTTGTATATAACTGGACTGAAAGTGTCTGCTGCTGGCTAATTTCAGCAAATGCCATTAAACTTCTATTGTCGGCAACAACTGCCATAAATGTAGTTATTTACCAGCAATATACCGTCTTGTGTATCAATTAATTACAAGAAGCTCTGCTATTGCAGAGGGACCATGCAACGCACTTGTCAGTAGAAATCTTGCAACTACAAATCATCCCATTTGAAAAAGATTGCAATCGATAAATGACCTCGAAGTATATATAGCCAAGGTCATCGCAATTGCTTTTAGATAGGCCTATACCATAACCACGATCCTTTTGGGGGTTGGTTTTCATTTCTTTGGTAAGACGGGATATAGCTACAGGTGTACTAAATTTTACAGCTCTAGCTTAAGCCATTCCTTTAGATATGGTGGTGGGTCCGAAATTTAAAATGGGTCACGAGACGTAACCACACCCCTTTCAGGGATGATTTGTCCTCGGTGGGCAGTAACTTGCTACGATCAGCTTGCATACAAATTTGAAATCTCTATGTTCATCCACCGCAAAGATATGAAAGGCGACAAAAAATGCAAAAATTTGGGTGGCTTGGGGTCACCCAAGGGTATCAGCAACATAACCATTCGATAGAGCGCATACAACTTCCTATTCGACTTTAATAGTAACTATACATCTATTTTGTATCATTTTCGAGTTAGATTGAGTTATTTGTCGAAAGTGGCCAATTTTAACACACCACAGCTGCATTTGTCGCCCCCATAGGGGGTGACCCCATTCGAATTTCGCCATGATCTTTGGTGTCAGAAAACTAGATTCCCTGAGCCATTGGTGGCATTATTTGCATAATCCCATGTTTAGCCATTTTGATACAATACGGAGTGTAACAGACACACACACACGATGACGTCATATACCGCACTAGCATAGCGTCGTGTGGTAAAAATGTACATATTATGGTACTTGCACAAGTTACAAGTAATTATTTCATAGAAACATCTATAAAATAAATTCTGAAAAACTGCCTTCATGTGATCAAAGTAACAGAGATAAAAGATTTCTATGTCCAAGAACAGGTTCATATGTTCCACGACACACGGTCAATAATTTCAACAATTTGCAACATATACCATAGTAGCTCGATTTCATCCAGCGTGATGGACAAAGCATCGTCTGAATTGTTCAATACAGTTTTGACAGCAGCCTCCACTGGCAGATCCTTGTAGATTACCTTGCACTGCTGCACAATTCCCTCACCACCTCTACCTAGTACTGAGCCATACTCAATATCGTCATGGTTGAACACCTCCAGATGAACATTTTGCTGTACAACAAAAGTCAAACCTGTTAAAGTTGCGTTTAACTTACGCTACATTTTCTTTTTAACGTGTGCCTTCAGTGCTTTGAAGCTGTCAGTCGGGTGGCATCCGGCCTGTAAAAACTGAGCGGTGGGATGCTGGCAAGATTATCCGTCTGAGAGAGGGGCAGATATGCATACGTTCCAGATGATGTCACTGCCACCCACTCTCTCTTTGTTCAGTAAAATCTGAATTGGTTTTACCTTTCTGGTACCAGCTGGCAGCTACCCCATGTAGTCTAGGTTTTAAATAGCCATAGGCCTACTTAGAAAATTCAGGGTTGCGTTACCATCAAAGTTGTATGCTGATGACCTCGTTGTGATAGCTGACACTGAAGATGATATAATTAAAGGCTTAGTGAGTGAAAAGATAACTCGAGAAATAGAAAAGAAAAATGAGAGTGATCATTAATAAAAACAAAGTAATGACATATATATAAGTGGAGAACATCAGAAATTAATGCACAAGGCTGTAAGGTTGCCATGTGGTGTCTGTTATAACAAAGAAAAAACAACCAATCACAAAACAATGGACTCAATTCTCCTTGATGCATACCAACTGTTACCTCAAAAGATTTACTGTTATGATAAACTGATCTGATAACTATATTTTTGCTCCTGTGTACACAGACATGACTAACAATACTAGCCATTCTTCATTCTTCAACTCAGCTTATGCATTGCCCATCTTATCACTAAGATGATAAAGAACTGAAACCAAATCAGAAACCATGTTTTTATCCGAAATCTGCCCAAACCAACTGTAAATGCAAATTTGGGAACTGTACCAACACTGACAACAATTAAAATTCATTAGAAGCAGATATACACCTTTTCCAACTTGGCAACAAGTCTTCTTATTCTCCGCTCCAGTAAATCTAATTCCATTGCCTGAGATGAATTATGCATGTACTGAGACTCTACAACAATGCATAAAATTTATTTAAGACATATAAATTTACAGCACATCAGTTTCAACTACAGAGCTGCAGTGTCAAACCTGCCATAGACTGTTTCTAAATGCAGTAGGTATGGAGGACTGACTGCGTATATACCGTCCATTTCGTCTTTTTCCCAGACCAGACATTTTCGTAACTGTTTTTCCAGCCTTTCAGTTTTTTGATAACTCATTTTCAGCACTCCCCCCATGTCCTTGTCTGCTCAATTGCGGTAATTATACCGTCTGTACTGAGCACTTTCTGGGTGCTACCTGTCTGGCACCTTTGTAGTGTGCTCACTTATGATGAATTGACTGTGTGACTAGACACGTGTGTGACTAGCTGACCAGTGACCAGTTGACCATGTGACGACGTCACTGACGAGACGACCATGTGATGACTTCACTATGTGACGAGTTGACTGGCAGTCGCAGCTATAAGTCAACCTGTGCTCTTTGACTACCTTTATGACTGTCGCCATCTGCGGTGGACAATGCTAACTGTTGTGGTGTCAGTACTGTGCATGTTGTGGAATCACTGACATGGACACTGAGGAGGGATGCAGTAATTATTAATAGAAGCAAGTGCCATCCAGAGATAATTTCTTAATTGCCTATGCCCGTTGTTAACATTTTTTACTATACCAGTTACTACATTTATAAGTCTGACCATGAATTAAGAGTTAAGACTTTCATAATTCTAAATACTGCCTAAATTTCTACAATTGCTAAGCCCACAGACCTCACACAGTAATTACTTTAGAAAATGAAAGTAACCATCACCCTGTTAAAACTTTGTGAGCTAGCGTATTTACCACTCAGGCATGAATTTTTGGCATACGTTACGACTAGAAGTCACTTTTAGACTAGACTCGTCATTTTTACCCGTGTGACACTATGCCAACATGGCACATGTATTAGCTATGGCCTTGTGCAAAATGCCAAGTGACTAGCCTATACTGAGTCATTTTTTTCGACATACGCTTACGCCCAGCTTCAATTTTTTAGTGTACGTGTATGTCCAGCTATCAAGGCGTATATCGTCACTGTTCTCCCTTAAGACGTACTGTACGCCGATACGCCTATTAACGAGAGCCCTGCCTAGTTGCCTACTGCTAATGATCACCTGCTAGTATTCTACAGGCTATGGGTAAAATGCGGGCCTGCATATGTGACACGGGTAAATGCAGGGCAAAGTGTGGGGCACCACCTGCAGTTTGGTGCCCCGCAGTTTACCCACCTGCAGTGTAATCGCAATCGTTCGTGGATGATAATCGCTGCTGGTGAGTGGTGACTGATGTCAGCAAAACTTGGAGGTGATGTAGGCCTAGTCAGTAGTCATGTCTAGTTGTCTACTTAAGTCTCGTTGAACCATGTGGCGCGTGGTCGGTCATGTTGCCAATGATGATGTCATCAACATCCACACTTCCGGTCAATGGCACGTGATTGCATTGCACATGTATGCCGTCTGTCTCCTCTTCTCGAAATCCATCTCCCGACATACAGCGAGTTTCAGTTTTACCACTGGGGGAGTGCAAAGTATTATTATGAGCATCTCTGTTTATCTCTGTCCACTCGCATATCTCAGAAACAACACAACCAAACTTCACTAAATTTTTGTGGATGTAGCCTATGGCCATGCGTCAGTCCTCGTATGCGAATCTGTAACGTATCGCAACTTGTGATACGTTACAGGTACTGAATGACAGCATAAAAGGGCCATTAACACTATGCACAGTCACAATTATACGTCACTGTATAAAATATGGATCCATTTGCAGATGTGGTGCCATGTGAATGCATCAACATACGACGACTGCTCCAACATGGGCCCACTCGCACTTTTAAGGCCTGAAATTTACCCACCAACGCACTGCAATGCCCACATGTTTGCCAGGCATTTCATGATTTCACCTGTTGTCACACCCAAATCCTGCAGGCCCGCATTTTACCATTTGCCTAATCTACATACTACCATAGCATGCAATACTTCATGAACATACAGGCACCTATTAGATGCTGCGGCGACATCCCTACTTCAAAAGTGTATAAACTTAAACTTCGGCTGAACAATTATACCCCCAATGCTTTCTTACACGAACCACTTTAGTTAAAACGTAATAGATTCGCCAATAATAACTAAAATAACAAAAGTCATTGGCTGTGTTCGTAAACTCGCACAGAGCACAACCGTTCGTTCATAAATTACTACTGTGTGCATCGAGTGACCCAGAAACTGTTGTTTACCCAGTGCGCTCGCTCGGGTCGCACAACCCGACCCTAGTCGCAAGTAGGGTTGTCCAGTGTAGAATTGGCAGGAAGACTTGAATCTGAATGACGGTAAACAAAATGTTGGCTTTTAGTTTGTAAGGTATTTAATACAAGAATGAGAAATTAAACTTGTAAGTGGTCTATCTAATTTATGCCGTGACAGCGTGATAATGCCGTGATGGCCACAGATGCCGTGTCATGGCATGCAGAGTAATTAGTGTCCAGGTAACTGCGTTAATTGTTCGCCTGCAGTTATTCGTGCCTGACCATGATTGCCGGAGTGTGGTAGGATATATAAGTGTGACTTCAGTGCACTTGGCTCAATGTTGGTCGTATTTGCGATATGGCAAAACTACATTGCTCTGGCCGTACTAGGGTTCACGTAAAAAGTGTCCAGTAAATACCCATTGGGTATTTACCCAAGGTATATACCTTTTTACTTTTCACTGGAAATTTTGGGGGTATTTACTGAGTATTTACCTTTCGGGTATTTACCACTAAACTGAAAAAACGACGGTATTTAGGCCTACCTAAAAGAATAGAATATTTACTCATAACTAAGGTTATTTACTTATTTACTTTGACCTAAATGACGCGATTGACGTGCAAATGGATAGGGATTCGTACGTGTACACGTGTTCACGTTAAAAAAAATTGTGTACATGTTTACAAAATTACACGTTAGTGTACATGAATACGGTGGCAATACGAAATTAAGTGCACAAATAATGAAAAAATTAAACCAGTCAACATCACGCTGTGGTATTTTTTGCAACTACTGCAAACTTAACCTGTAATTTGGTGAATGAACTTTGTCAAAGGCTGCCAAGCTGACGTCACATGTTGCGGCTGGACGATGGTGAAAATAACTGAAAATTTTTTTAAATTTCCAGTTTTAGTGTCGTGACTTGTGATGTGTATTAAACCCTCACGAAAGTTTGACTGAATTTTTCTTTAAAAAATATCCAAAATCATTATCACTAAAGGCTGCTCTTATGAAACTTTAAATGCATCAAATACACAGCATGGCTTACTTACTTACTTATTTGGCTCTGAGCACCACGTTTTTCTGTTTGTTCCCATCTGTCTTTTTTCCTACACTGTATTGTGTTGCATGAATTGATTAACGTGTCCGAATTTAGCTTCATAGTTTAGAATCACACCGCGGTGCCAGACGGTCACTCTAAAAGTCTTATAGACCCCCACGGCCAACCACTAAGGAGTATTTACCATGGTATTTACCCTTTTTACTAGGTAAATACCCAGGAATTTACTTTTTTGGAGCTTACCAGGGTATTTACAGTTTTTAGGTAAATACCCGGATAATTACTTTGCCCCAAAGTATAAACCTTTTTACTTTTTAGCTTGTAGTTTTTACGTGAACCCTAGGCCGTACGGTGATTTTACTATTGCGCGTCGTTACGCTGACCGTCGGCATGGCGTCGCAGCATTGTCTTGACGTCGTAACAACGCTGTTATGGCATAAATTAGATAGACCCCTTGTAAGTATAGACTGCCGCTGACTCGCTGTAATAATTTGATCCCAGGAGTTATAGTACTATGGCTGCTAAAAGTTTCAGTTTTGTTAGGTCAGGACTATTCTGGAATCTGGGACTAGTCTAGATTTGCACATCACAACATTCAGTTGTTATACAGACCCCTCCTAGAGAATGTAGAGTAGACCCCCCTAACTTCAGGTAACACCCCCCTCATCTGACCCAATCCAGACCCCCTCTAGCAAAGTACATCATCCATAAAGTAGCCTAATAATAGGGCTACTATATGTCTATTCAATTTCAGTGCATGTTTTAGCAATAAAATACATACAGATTATGCACAGAAACCAGCTTTTTTCGTAGTTAACCTCTGGACTCTGGAGGTCCCCCAGAGTCCAGATCCTCCTGCTCTCCCGTTACACCGCCTGAATCTACATGCTAGATAATGGCCTGACAACGTTAACCCCATCCCTAACCCTAACCGTTCAACCGTAGCCTAACATTTATCCTACTAAATGTTTACCCTCAGTCAATTTTCATCAGAGTTTTGTACTGGGCGTTCGTAAATGCCAGGTGTACACAGTTTGTATCAGCTAGCTAGCTGGATCACTCAGTGCGAGTTTACGAACGCAGCTATTTAAAAACCAAACGACACCAAAACGAGGCTTGACGCCATTTCAAATGACCGGTTGAAAACAAACAATGACCACAGACATCTCGACCAAAATTAAGTGACGTTCAACATACCGAATTTACCTGAATTTATATCTACTAACTTCACAGCACAACTGATGCGCTCGTCTTTTGTCTGACGACCATCGAAGCGTAGTTTCTGAAATTTCGTAGTTAAAACATTAAACGCCCGCCAAACACTACGAACGGGCGATATCGCCATTACGCATGCGTACTACGCCTTACCCTCAGTAAATAAGTAAGTACGTAAGCACACTGTGACGTAACGTAAGGATTGACACC
>Ga0209782_1001251_pt1 | contig 12941 bp, 8 predicted proteins | sample WorMetmaBAHAMAS1_FD_187390 | JGI IMG/M metagenome (GOLD analysis project Ga0209782, IMG submission 187390) | Marine gutless worms symbiont microbial communities from Max Planck institute for Marine Microbiology, Germany - Inanidrilus... | ecosystem: Host-associated > Annelida > Digestive system >... | reverse complement strand
CATTTTTTTGTCATGGACGGACAGAAATGTGACTACTTAAGTCGCGCCTTGCAGCGTGCGAGAGGTGCGACTAAAACATTATGATTTAAGTAAAACCTGAAAGTGAGCAATCCAACAAAAATGCATATTCAATTTCTGAAAACCAAATGTCGTTTTAGTCAACAAATAATCCACGATTAATCGACTAAAAATGTTTAGGTCGTATGACAGCCCAAAATACATACTAGTATACTACACTTAAAACAACTCCGAACAAAAACACAACATATAAATTTTAACACTGATTTCAAAATGCTGCCATGGTTTAATGTACACTGTAGTACACCAGTAAGTAGGTCACACTACTGTACCTAAGAATTCACTGGTGTACAAATTAAATATCAGTCCAGAAACTCAAAATAAAACAAATTTATTTTCAGAAACAAAAAATTACAGCAAAATTGTACATGATTTAACAACAAAAGGTAAATAGTGTGCATTAAATTTAATATTAAGTAAAAAATGCATTTTACAAGATCAAACAAGTAAATTGAGTTGACTAATAATAACAACAACAAGATAACAAACTGCATAATGATACTGCATAATAAAGGCATACTTTTGACTGCACGATCATGTTTGTTTTGCACGCAGACTATCTGACATTGTTTGCTGACCCAGTCGAAATCGGTTTGTTTACAAGATGGTGTCATCTGTGGCAATAACTTTAATAGGAAGAGGAACCTGAAATAGTGTCTCTATATCTGTCTGTGTAAGGTCCATATCACCTACCCTGGCTCTCCAGCTAGCGCAACCAGCCACCGATCACAGCATCCATTACCAGGCTATCATGACTGTTTACACTCTACGTCATTCATACCATAGAAAGTTCGTACCACATTCATATCCTCAACTATTGGACTAGTGTTTTGAGTTTAGGGCTTGTTAGCTTTAGGATTAGGATTGTTACAACTGTATCGGCAAAGCTCCACATTCTGCAAGTTTTCAGCTGACGGTATCTTCCGAAACTCTAGCAATCACCATACTGTCCCGTCTGCAAGCAAATCCTACCAGCGTTTGACTTGTTTGCAAATGAAACTGTAAGCATGTTTGTGTTTAGTTGTCAAAACTGCAGTGTTTGCAAATAACACAAACGTGTTTGCGCAATCAAAATTATGCCTTAAATATCTTTTGTTGGCAGCCTTATACGATGTAACAACATAGATAATGTAACTGGTGGCACATTCTGCAAACATTACCGGACAACACTATGTTTCATTAGTTGGCGGCACTGAGATCGAGTAGAAACAGCAGCAGCATCAGCACCTGAAGAAACAGCCGCAAAATGTCGGTGGCTCCGCCGAGATTGTGCCATAGCACGCCGGCCTCTGAAACAGTCAAATGCAAAGTCTTTCCTCCCCGACGACTCCTTCTTCTGCAGCTTCTGGTCTGCTCGACGACTGCCGTGTAGCAGACTGTGTTTGTAGCCGAAACCACGAGATGCACGAGTACGTGGACGGTTCAGAGGTATCCGCAGAACTGGAACCGCAGATTTCCAACTGTTGGAAACTCTTGCTGACTTCTTCAGATTCTCCATCCTCCGATGATTTAAGCTGTGGCGAGTGTGAACTGCACTCGGAGCGGAAAAATGCACAGAAGCATCCTGACGTGGTCGCAATTTTGAACCCTGAGAAGCAGCTGATAGGGTAACAAATGGTGTCATTTCTGACAGATTTGTTCTTTCCAGTGCAACGACTGGGAGTTGTATCTGTTGGTCACCAGTATCCGATTTACTAAAAATAAATTTCAACTTTCCATTCCTTATTGGAACTCCACCATTACTGCCAATGGACGGTTTTTCCATCTCAGGTACAACGGCGGATGTGGTATGGCATTCATGAGACACAGCAGTGGAAGTAACTTCACAAGTTGGACTAACAACACCACCGTTCTCGCTTTTTTCACATGTGTGGCTTGTTTCGCATTCAAGTTCCCGTGCAGATGCACTGCCAGCACTAGTTACGTCAGTTTTCACCGAGGTCGAAACATCATTCAGAGTGGCGCAAAATGAGGCTGTCGATGACGAAACACAACTCAGATCACCATTGCTTAATGCAGTACTCTCTGAGACCGCCAGTTTCTCTTCATCATTACAAAGTTTGTCATTCACTTCAAGCTCTGTGCCAGCAGTTGTGGTAAGTGGGATGCTAGTACTTGAGCTGATGTTGCAAGGCATCATGGCTGCAGATGATGTCACTGCACTTGACAACGACGTCGCCATGATTTTGGGAATAGCACGCAAATTCACGACTGGCTTTGGTAACTGTGGAAATGACGTAAGAATACTCAACTTTGTCGGTCCACAATCGGACTTTTTGGTACTTTCAACTGACTCAGATATAAGCTTTCTATCACTAGAAGACTGGTTATAACCAAAATGATCTCTTTCGTTCAGTGCTGCTTTAAGTTCTTTGTTCAGCAGAGCAATAACTTCTGCTTCAGTAATCGAACTGGAAGTGGAAGGGCTATTGCATATATTTCTATATGGCTTCACGGTGCTTGTTTTTTGTATGCCAACAACATTATCCACCTGAACATTTGTGCCTTCGGGCGTCATGTAACCAGCTGCAATCAGACGCTGTATGACATCGTCACGATGTAAGCGATGTGCAGTCGTCATGTGCCCACGAAGCGGTGCAAGGCTGTAATGAAGGCGGCTGCAGATTGGACACGCGAACCGGCGTAGCGACAAGTCTGCAACGTTGATGCCAAGCTGCGGCAGACAGGTGGTTATCTGGTGTTCGTAGCACGCCTTCTGCGAAGACCATCTCGACGAGCAGTGCGGGCAAATAAACACGTAGTGTCGTGCGTAAGAAGCAGCACTCACACGACCACACGGCCGACCACGATGCTCCGTACGGCGCTCAACCGTATTCAGATCAGCACTGCATGTCGAACAGTAATAGAGGCCTTCACTGGTCATGAACACGTTTTTGTAGATTATTCCCTTCGGTGGCCGACCAGAATAACGCCGACGCACTCGCGGTTTAGACTGCGACATTCCTGCACCGACCGTAGCGGCTTCCGGAGGCTGACTGACTCTGTGCGGCAGCGAGGCCTCCTCTGCAGATGCCGGGCTACTGCCAGCAGCCGATGACAAAACAAATGGGGAATGTATCTGCATGGGCGCCTGAACAATGCCAGACTGCTGGGGAAAGATTTCGGACTGGCAGAAGTCATTTGCGAAGCTGTCTAGTTTTGACGGAGAGCCGACGGACATCTCGATACTGCCATGCACAGATGCCGTGTGGGACTGCAGGCCGGCCGATGAGAAGAAAGCTACATGGCACAGCGGGCAGCTGTACCGGCGCAGGACACATCCGATGTCGTCGCCCGCGTCATCGCGAGTGCACAGAAACAGAGCGTGATGCTGCGCCGCAGACTCGCTGTAGTAACTCACACCGCACCGGCGACATCGGTACACGGGAACCTCCAAAACATCTCCGGCGCAAACACCACAGCTACCATTGTGCTGCTGCGTCGACGGAGGAACGTCGAATGCCACCAGACACAACACGCACTGATATCGTTTCAGACAAACGATTGCACCCGTAGAACCATCGGCCGATGCCTTTGCTGATTCGTTCTGCCACTCAAAAGTTAACTTGTCCGCTGGTTTCGTTAAGTTCTGATCAACGCTAGAAGCTGGTGGACCTGCACCGGACATAACTGCAACATTTTGTTGTAAGACACCCACGTTTGTGACGGGCAAAACACTTCCCACATTTGTCAGTCGTATGGTGTCATTTTCGGGCCATGCAACCGGTGGGCCAGACTGTAGGAAAGCCGTAATTTCTCCGAGCGCCTGTTCATCAAGGTGGGTATGATCGTGACTGCTAGACGGCCCAGCGGACAATATCTGTTGAATGTCATCCAATGTTGAATGTAAAGCCGAACTTATTTCCATCTGATCAGCGTTCTCCTTTGTACCGATGTCGACATCGTCTTCTCCCTTTTTCTCCACCACAGACCTAGCAGCAACCGCCAACTCGAAATCGGACCAGCTTGTCGGAGGTGGACGCAGAAAACTAGCGGGCCGAAGTTGTTCGATGTGGTTCAACAGCATGCTGTACGCGGTGCTATCGACACTGGCTGGTGCAACGGGATCAGCAGCAGGAGCAGGTGACTCCAGACTGCGGTAGTATGACATCAGAGCCGTGCGACGACTGACAGTCGAGTCAAGGTAGAACGCAGATGCCAAACATGCCTAGATGCAAATAACACACAACATTGCAACAGGTAGCAAGACACTGATAAAATGTTAAGTAAAGAACAAAATATCAAATGGCAACACATGAGCAAAAATTAACGGCTCAGACTTCCATACCACAGACGTAAAGCACTATGAGCTCAGTTCTATGAACAATGATAAAAGCAACAATAAAATGGCTGGATTCAGTGCATTCCTGAGAGAATTAACTTAGCAATTTGTGCTAGAGCTAGTTTGGCAAACTAAGACAATGAATTTCACTAACCAAGTTAAGTGTTTATACGGTTATTTAATAGAAAGTTTGGACAGCAGTAACAAACGTTTCATCTAAACTGCAATCCAACGAATTGCCATTTCTCTCAACTAATGCTGATCAAATATATTTTTTTAAACGCAAATTCGACACAATTTCTAGCAAATATGCTTTTCCCCTTAATTTACAGCAGATACTGTAATAACTGAAAAACTGTCATACCAGGTGCATTTGTGGCCAGTCAGCAAATAATCTTGCCACGCTGTCACAGACACTGACGCCATTAGACCATGAAATAGAGCCAGCTTCACCAACAGTTGTTTGTTGCTTGTCACTTGTCAGTGCCTTGACAGCCAGCTGGATGCATGCCAGCAAAAACTTGCCAGAAAACTTTACCAACACACACACACATACACTGATATACATATGCATGTCACACAAATAACCCAATGCTGCACATTACCAGTGTTCGTAACCACCATTGTTCATTTCTGTGTATTTTGACTAGTTCAGGAAACATATTGGTTACATCATGCATTACCTGCATTAGCGGAGTTTGGAAATGCCCATCTGTTAATCGAATGTTTATCTAAAGTATCGGACCCACAGCCTTTCCTAACACCATCAGTTTCGTTTAATTCCGTGAATATTCTATCAGCATTTGTTCTTGCCTATTAATTGTGCCATCATCAACAGATTACAGTCACTGTAAGCTACCGGATGGAAACACTCAGTCCTGGGATAATCGTTTATCTTATGCAACACCATCTGTGCTTTCGTGTATTTGCACGTGTCAGAGCATACACCATGTTGTACTTGCATAGACAAAAGCTTGCCCAAGTGAAAATGTCACAACTGGACACCACATCAATCAATCAATATCTGATAAGGAAGGTCAAAAAGCCGTCAGATTACTTACTCGAGGACTCAGCAGGAGTGAAGGAGAGGTCACCTAGCTGACCTTCACATTAATAACTCAGTTAGATCAATAAAAATAATTCACCATCTCCACTTCTGTCATTTGCCACGTGTGACCTGATGGTGTATTAATCAGTACAGCACCCACCCGGCCACACGAGACATCGGGCTTGTGACTCAACACGTCACTAGTTCACCTCCTGGCTGTTCTGCTGTTAGATAACAACCTTTGGCAAGTTGTTCACACATGTATGTGCCTTTGTCACCAAGCAGTATAAACTGGTTATTAGCCAAAGGGCAGTGACGGCCTAGAGATGGAAAGACAACCATTACACTGGTCATGCATCACAGACCTGAGTGGTTTATCCACCGACGAGTTCAAGTGCCGTGAAAGGTGAAAAATAAGTAACAGCTACTGCACGTGAACTAGGCCTACTGCCTCGTTTTCATATGACCGGCTGAAGGAATAGTAAGCTATTGTTCTGGTAACCGGACGAACTGTCACTTTGCATTGATTCACTGATTCTAATGAATGAAAGTTACCGACCAATAATAAACTTTCTTGATTCACCAAACTTCTAAAAGACATAGCATTACTGCCTACGTAGCTGTCTGACATCACTAACGAGAAATCAATACATGCAATTATAGTCACACAGCACTGACAAAAAAAGACATAACCACTGATTACCAGGTCAGTGATGATATCCAGAAGCAGAACATTCTGACATGTGGACTGGCACATGGCTGACAAGCGGTCAATGAACGACAGCTGTACACTGCCGTCGTCTTTATGACGCTCAGATTCAATCCACAGCCTCAGTATTTGCTGTTATTGTACACAACACACACTGTGGTTCATCACCCCTCTTAGTCAAAATGACTGAATATGTTCTTCGCTGCCACCTTAACGTAAACAGACCAAAATTTTCCTCCTGGTATATCGTCACAAAATTTAAATGCACTGACATGCAAGTTTTATACTTTTTTTCTAGACAAAATTTGGAAACAATTGACCTATCACACGCCTTTCTCCCGTTAACTGTCGCAAAGTTGTCGACTCTTAAGAACAGTCCGTTTTTTGGAACACCCTGTAGTTCATAGATAAAACAATACAGTACTAAAATATACAGCCCTTTCGGCAACTTATGCCGAGCGGGCTAAAACAATATGCACTAATCATTTTATTGTAATATATAACAGTGCTGCTGTGGTTAAGTGAAACTATCATCAGTAATGAAAACTTAAAATACACTAAAGCTGATGAAACTAAAAGCAGAACATGGCAAGAGACCTTAGTGCAGCAGTATGTCGGCGAATTCCACTCGAGTACAGCGAGCATCTCAATGAGATGTTGTAACGCAGCAGCATCATCAGCCGGCCAGCCGGACTGTGCACGCTCGATAATTCGCACAGCAGTACAGCAGTCCGTCTGGTGACACTACAAATACCAACACCGACTCAAAACAATACACTCACCACTAACAGCATTAACAACAACCACCACAACCACTGTTTTATAGACATTATACACCTCAGCCTGTAAATCAGCACTCCTCAGTAAAACCTGGGGGACTTAGTTGGGACGTAAGTTACTATACTGGCCACATTTACTTGCTAACATCAACTACTGCATCTGCATCAGCAAGAACGTTGTTCTCCTCGAGCATGTCACTTACACTGACTCCACAGTATTAACAGCACAAAAAAACCAAAGCAGAATTACATCATTAACAAGAGAGTCTAGCACTGGCTAGCATGGCGCGAGATGATTCGCCCACAATGCGGCCACAATGCGCGGTAAAGTGGGATCAGAATTTAAAACCTAAATTAGCTATAATGCGCCAATGCACTTCCGTCACAGACAGACGGACAGACAGACGGACTGGCATCATGGCATAAGCGCGATGTATATACTACATCTCGCGCTAAAAATGCACAACACCAGCCTGCAGAAAACAAGTGATGAGGTGCCGTGTGGTTATTATTGTTGTGTTATTGGTAATCAGATGGTGAAGCTCATGGTGTCTGCTTAGCTAGACTGGCCGTTAAATGACAATGTGCAAGTGTGCTTGTGTGTAGGTACATTTAGTATCAACTGGTGACTTGATGTGGATTTTCACCTACAAACTGGCAACATACCTATCAACCAGTGACATCACCGGCTTGCAAAATGACTTATTTGTGGGTCGTATAGGATTGTAGGGAGTGCTCTGGAATTTGTAGGTTGTATAGGGTTACTCAGGTGCTCCTGGGTCATGTAGGGTTAGGGTTAGTTTTTGGCTGTGTGTTATCAGGTGATATGATCCGTAAGTATGTCTGTGTGTGTATGGCAGTTTTAGAAATTAGCGCTACATTCAACACAGCTATCACATCTTACACTACACTTAGTGATATTTACATGAAAGGCGATAACACCAGTAAATTGGTGAATATACTGCCAAATAATAGCACAAAGATCTTTGCAATACACCAAGCTATATCTAAATAGCAAAATCATCACAAAAACACATACTCTACACACTGCAATTACTTTCACAATAAATCTCAAGATTAACAATTGTTGTGGACATAACATATACACGCTGAAAGGTGAACTATCATGACAATACTTGGACAAAGATACCTGGTTATCGAATTCACACACTTCTCCGAGTCGATGCAGAAGCAGCAGCTGATAGGAGCGCAACATGACGTCAGTGTGGAACAGATCACATCGCAGACACCAGCGCACAAGATTCAGAGCCAACTGATTGCAGCTGTTCTCAGCCAGCATCTCAACACGAAGATGCAGCAAGTCAGGAAACTCGACATTCCTGATAAATGCCAGTGCTGCAAACAGATTTGACACTCATTCATAGCAAACAATTTCCCTAACAGGTTAAACGACAACGAAATGCCGGAACTCAGCAATTTACACACAGATACGCACACATACACAACTATTTACTAACTTATTACGAAAAAATTCAAACTGTGTATCAGACAATGAAAATATTTAAAGTATTTTAAACATCAAGTCTGTGTTTAATGTGGAAGAATTTACAGTCAGCAGTATCACATCATTTAATGGAATCAAATTTACTATTGCGTGACATTTTATTTACCAGATCACAGCTGCAAGTTTGGCTTGATGCCATTCTTGATTTCAGCAACAAACTGAGGTTCAATCCACACTCTCACTCACAGCATCACACACAGCACTCAGCCAAGTATGCAAATGAATGCAATGCATATGTATATACCTGTCTGCTCCTCTACAGCTTCACCCTTCATCAACGCCATTAATGTCGGATGACTCCACTGGTGGTACGTCAGCGTACTGAGTGCAATAAAGTGCTGGCTGACCGCAAGACCATTTAGTCGACTCGGAATGCAATCAAGTGCTGCACGGAAGGCCAGCTTAAATGCATCTTGGTCCGACAGCTGATGAAACTCAATGCTAAGAATGCATCGTGCACATTTGCTACAAAAATAGAAATACAAATTCCGCACTGCACAACCACATCACAGAGACAGATGCACACAGCATCTGAAAAAAGTCTATGCCAACTTCAGCTTGCTGCAACATTGACGTACATTAACCAATTCTATTTTGTATACGACATGCAAAATACTATTTCTAACCTAGTCATTTTTATGCCTACATTATCTAAAAAAAATCTACTTCACTCAACAAGTATAATGTATTTTCTCCAAGAAATTCCTAGCGGCTCTGAAAAAAGCCAGTTTATTACAGCAGATGTTCAAAATGATGGCTGTATCCATGCAACTGTGCTGTCCGCTGATCTAAACAGCTTCGTCAACAAAGCTCTGTCAGACACATGCCCAAGTATTACGGAGGCACTGCTTCAACCCTCGTGTCACAGGGATGAGTGTCTTGTACACAAGGTTCTGCAGCAGTCCCAAAGTTGGTACTCATAGGGTTTAGTTTCAGACTGTTTGGTGGTCACAGGTCTGACAGACAAGTTCTAGTGTGACTGTTTATTGCTCTAGCAGGTAAATTGTGTCACTGGCATGATGTGCATATTCCCTACAGTCCACAATATCTTCCTTGCATACTTTTTGAGCCTGGTAATCTGTTTTTGCAATCTTACTCCAAGTTTTCTTTATATTTTGCTGCACCAGTGCAATTATGTCATCTATTCCTAATCTCTCGCTTAACTCATTAGAAGCGTATCTATCTCTTACTTTAACACCAAATATCTACCTAATCTGATTAATCTCATCTCACTGAAATGTAAGCTAACTCAAAAAATAATAAATACACATATAATGTGTTAATCATTAATCAACTACGATACACAGTACAATATTGTAGATTTAACATTATAAACTCGATAAACTCACTTTAATGTATAAATAACAGTGATAATACCGTATAGATATGTACTGATAACTTAATACTGTAAGCTCAACACATATAATTACATACTAACTTTTGGTCAATGTACTCACATAAACAAAAGATGAGCAAGAGAATCTGCTTTCATGGAAGACGGAGTAGTGTCGGAAGTTCGAATTCGAATGTAGGCATTCAGTGCAGCAGTTAACACTCGAAGTTTCTCAGTGCTGTTGCCATCATTACTGCTCAAATGATGTTCGATAGCCTGCAATGGTTAGCAGAAATGACTAATAGACTACAAAAAAATTCTCAGCAATGTTACACGTATACTATAAATTTCGTTTAATATGTCTTGTTCTTCTTCTTCCAGAAAGCAGCCAACTCAATACTAAGCAATATCGCACCAGTACACTGTAAGCTTTATTTTTTTCTAAAACATGATCCACGAAAGTGAGATTTCCTTGGAAACGAACTCCCAAATCAACCAAGGATTTCACTTTCTCGACGGGAAATAACAACGATACGATGTGATATTTATAGCGCCTTCAAAGGCAGAGTAATCTACCGAACTCTACTATAAACAACAAAATAATGGAAAGAAACAAAAAAACAACAAAAAACGAAAAATCTCAGAAGTAACGGAAGACGTCAATAAAACCGTGGAGTTAGTAGTTAGTTGCGTTCAAAAATTATACCTCAGAGAGCTTATCATACGCAGAGCCACTGTCTGTCGACTGAGCAATATTTTCATGCCTTTGTACAATACTTTCGAAGTCTGTCAAGTACAGTTCCATAGCTTCAAAATTTATAACTGAAAAAGTAACTCCGCCTCCATCTTGTTTTCCAGATAAGCAAAGAATAACAAAATGTTTAAATTTCAAAAAGCCTGGCAGTGATGGGCAGCGTGCGAGTTTTGAGTAAAATTTATTATTATTTGGTAACTGTGTGGCTGTATCACCCACATATTGCAGAGTTGTAGTGCTCTACATAGTTCTGTATTAAGTGGCATGCCACAAAGTTCAGGTTTACACTTTACGTGATAACGATATCGTTTTAGCGCGACATATTGACACGCAGACGCTGCAGTGGGTAATTGTGCCATCGCATTATACTGTATTTCTAGTTCGAGTAGTTCCGGCGCCTGTCGTTCCGTGCCGACAAAATCACCGGGTCACAGTGTCACTAGCTTCCTCGGTTAGATGAGCCTTCTGTTAGTCTCTCTGTCCGCTAGCGTAACTCGCAATCACAGAGCCAAACTTCACCAAATTTTCTGTGCATGTTGCCTGTGGCCCCGGTTTGTTCTTCCTCTGGAGGTGTTTCGGTATCTACAATTCCTTGTGTATTCAGCGTTTTGTCAGGTAGTATAGACACAACAAGTATGCTAACGCTGATGGACCCCGCGACGCTGCTTCACGTAAAATCGACCATATTGCACTGCCTACTAATTATAATTACGAGGCAACGAGCAACGGTCAATAGCAAATTGTTACGCAGACCAAAAAATGAAATGTCGGTTATTACCATTTGAACGATCATCCTCAAACTCCCCTTAATTTTCGATTCGTTGCCGGTATACTATACAACGAAGTTTGCAACAAATACAGTGACAAATCCAACCGATGGAGCTTAGGCCTAAGCCTTAGTGTAGCCTCCAGCGCCATAGGTGCGATAAGCAGTCCGTCGTCGAGGACATTGTTGATCTCACAGTCCACAGTTCCGTAAGCAAAACCACGCCCCGTTTAGGGGTGATTTGTCATCCCTTTGGCAAGACTTAATATAGTCACCCTTTGTACAAAATTTTACAGCTCTAGCTTCAGCCATTCCTGAGATATGGATGGGCCCCTAAAATTTAAAACGGGTCACGTGGCGTAACCACGCCTCTTTCAGGGAAGGTTTGTTGTTTGTTGTCTAGGCTATAGGCTGGGACCAGTTACGGTGAATCTGTACACCAAACACGAAGTCCCTATATTTAGGCCTACTCACTACGAAAATATGAAGGGCGACAATAAAAAATACAAAAATTGGGGTGGTTTGGGGGGTTAGGGGTCACCCAAGGTCATCGGAAATGTCGCCATTTGATAGAGCGTATATGACTTCCTATTCGAATTATTAGAAACTATGCGTCTATCTTGCAAGGCGATGGTGCGTTTCGTTTCAGAACACGAAAGTAAAGAGTGCAGACGGTCAATTTTGACGTATGCAAAAATCCCCCAAAATTAATTGGTTACCATAGCAACGTCCCTTGGACTAGCGTGAAACTTATATCAGTTTTGTAATCCTCATCTACCAAAACCTGAAACGTTGGTGACGATCGGTTCAGTAGTTGTTGAGATATTCGGTGAGATAAGCCGCTTTTTGCCGTATCGTTTCAAAAGTACAAATTTTTCACTCCTCAATCTCTGGCGTTACTGTACCAAAGTTCACCATATTTGTACACAATGTAGAGGGATCATTTGCACTATACAGCTGCTGATCCATATTGCGATATTCCACTCCGTTTTAAAATGCCAGGGTGTTGAATGAAGGTCATTTCGCCAATTTTGCCCAAAATTGGTTGTCATGGCAACGTCCCTTGAGAAATCAAAAAACTGGTCCGGATTAACAACGTTCACGCAAATACCTTCCATTTGCTGAAAAAATCGTGAAAATCGGTCCAGTGGATCCTGAGATAGCTTTGCTCAATTAAAAAAAAGAAAGAAACGGAAGGTGAAATATAGCCTATAGCCCGGTCGGTAACTTAGCGGAGCGGGCTAAATGAAGTCAGAGCAACGTGTCAGAGCCAAACTCGCTGAAGCAGTCATAATGGCGTCGGGAAATGGCGCGTGACAGCTAGCGCCATCAGTGCTGACGCTTGAACGAGCGCTACGCAAATCCGGGCCAACCAAGTGCGTAATTGAGGCGATTTGTTTAAATTTTTCGGTCAATAGTCGGCGATACTGAGCAGCAGGGCCAAGTCGTGGTTGGTCAACGGCACCAGAGCAGCTCCAGTTAAACTGCCTACACGATGAAGCCATATACGGTGCCGTGACGCGACGCACCGGATCCGCTGTAAAAGAACCTTCATTAGCGCGAGATGTAATATATACATCTCGCGCTTATGCTATGATGCCAGTGTCCGTCTCTCTGTCCGTCTGTCCATCTGTCTGTGACGGAAGTGCATTGGCGCATTATGGCTA
>Ga0209782_1001250_pt1 | contig 12942 bp, 7 predicted proteins | sample WorMetmaBAHAMAS1_FD_187390 | JGI IMG/M metagenome (GOLD analysis project Ga0209782, IMG submission 187390) | Marine gutless worms symbiont microbial communities from Max Planck institute for Marine Microbiology, Germany - Inanidrilus... | ecosystem: Host-associated > Annelida > Digestive system >... | reverse complement strand
GCACACATACAATGTTAAAGTATTATGATAAAGCAATGTGTAGCAATAATATACAACACAATATGACAGAATGAACAAAACAGCAGCACACAACAAACAAAGAAATATAAAATCAAACATAAAACCTACTACTACCTACTACTTGCTAGGGGGCGACACTGTGGCGCCGAGTGGGCTATTAGCTAGGCTCTGCCACGCATTTCTAGTTTAGCCCGCTCGGCAAAAGTTTCCGAAAGGGCTATATATTTAAATCTTTTTAATGATTTCTTGGAGACAAATTATCTCAAGATCCGCTGGACCGATTTTCGCAGTCTTTACATCGAATGAAAGCTTTTTGGGTGTAGATGATCGATCTGGACCTCTTTTTTCTATATCTCAAGGAACGTTGCCATTGCAACCGATTTTGTGCAAAAATGGGACAAAATTGCCTACCCCCTGCACTTATCGCTCTGTCATTCAGAAAGGACATGGGATAACGCCGTGTATGTGCAAGATTAAGTAGCGCCACTAATGCCACTACATTTGTGTAAAAATTTGGTGAAGATTGGTCCAGTAGTTTCGGAGGAGAAGATTCTAATCGAAATTGCGTTGCCTGTTGACGTCGTGGTTCGGCGTATTTCGTCGAATATCTCCGGATGTACTGGACCGATATTCGCAATCTTTTCACCGTATGAAAGCGCTTTACGTGCCGATGATGGATCAGTACTGTATTTTCGAATTTGTCAAGGGACGTTGCCATGGCAACCAATTAAAGTCGAAAAAATCGGCTAATCTCCTTTGTGGCACGGTCATTCCAAAATAGATTGTAATATTTAAGTAAGTGTTTTTTACAAGTACTTGCTAGGGGGCGACACTTCGGCGCCGAGCGGGCTATACGCTAGGCTTTTCTAGTTATCGTATACAGTGGCGTAATTCAACCGCCCTGCAGACCCTGCAACTCAGGGGCCCGCGAGGGTCTGGGGCCTTATTGTTCCAACCCCCAAATATTTGGTTAGCCTTTAAAATACCTCTAAACATTTAATTTGATTAAACTTCGACTTTCATGACGTTCGATCGCTGGGAGGGGGCATATGACCATATTTTGCAGCCTAGGGAGCCCTGCATTTGTAGTTAGGCCAGTGATTATTGTCATTGTATTGTCTGTGCTCACGCAGAGGAGTTGCAGCACACGGCCACCGCAGTGACGTCATCACGGCCGGGGTCAAAGGTCAGAGGTCACGTCATGTCAGAGGAAGGTCAGCGCGTTGACGTCACTTGTAGTTTCCGAGTGCTGTTCGCACGTCACGTGACCCTAGTCGACAGGTTTGATTGGACGCTCAACGGTCACGTGTTGAGTCCATCTCAGCGAATCAACATCGCTCGTCCTAGTCAAGCTGACCCTCGTACGGGTTTCTGGAACTCAACTATGACCTTTGACCCGGTCATCCGTTCACTAGCAGGTCAACAGCTAGGTTTCTTCATTGTCAAACGCCTCGGGAACAGTCACCTTGATGCATAGGTTATTCAAGCTTAGCGTCAAAGACTTGCCGATTCATGCAGACTTTTATTTGTGATAAACTAGGAGTTTGAACCTGTCAGTAAGTGGACATTTGGTCGTGTGCATGCAATATTAGCCAATATGAGCGTGATCTGTAGTCAGGTCCAGCGCTTGTTGCTTGGTGTGCTAAGATGTTAGGCATACTTGCCAATTTGATCAATATGTAGGCCTACTGAAAATGTGGCTGTGAACAAAGAAGCAGACAGACAGACAGACAGACAGAGACACCGGCTCGTGACTAAACGTATAGGCTCTTACTCGCAGTCAACGTTGCTGCTAGCACCTGAGTACGTTCATAGGAACATTCAACTGCATGGGTGAGGGAGGGTTGCTTCGAACAGTTTGTAGTCAAGAGCACGGGTCTCTTGAGTGATGATCACACGTTGTGTGTATCTAGGTGATTGTTATTCCATGACCTACTTTCTCGGTCCTATCTGTGCCATTGTGTCTTGAGTGGAATAATGAGTCATATACCACTCGAGACAACAGTGGCTGGCTACTGTCACAAACCCGTGTCGGTTAACGGCGATGTTCACTGAACTGTGTTTGCGACAGCTGTCAATCACCATTGTCTGCATACTGTACAGGAATGCGACCCGCTATTCCACTCTATAGACAGTGCAAAATGAACATTTTATTCCACCGTCACACTCGTGCACTGCCTCCTATGTCTACAACCGATGTCTGGCGTGGTATAGGGGCCTAACGTAGTGTTAACTCCATGCACGGATTCACTCAAGCGTGAAATTTGTAGGCCTACCGCTGGCACTCACTTATACCACTCTAGACAGTTGTATAACATACACATAATCGCTTACTAAACACCACTGCATTGATTACTGCCATTGCCAAAGTCTCTACATCGGAAATGTCCAAACACTAAAATCTACATTGAAATTAGCTTTCTCTACTGCACACGTGCGCTTACACTGACGATATTCTACGCACGCAGTTTCTCACAGACACTGGCCTATACCTACACCAGTGTTCATGCAACTCAACAGACCAGCTAGTACTATGTGAATCATGGAATAAGTAGGTTACACCATTGTCTCGCACATAGGCTACCACTGCAGCAGATCAGCGTCCTATCAGTACGTGTAACCTACATGTATAGGCTACACATAGTGACTGACAGCTGCATGTTGTACGGCTCATCTCCGCCAGGTGTCGTCCAGTGTCCAGTCTATTACAACAGTCACTACGTCAGTGCCGGTGACGTCATCGAGATCAGCGTCCTATCAGCACGTGACCGAGGTCACGTGGTCTTGATTGAGCCGCGCTCATTGGCTGTGCCGTACGGTCACGTGGCACGCCTCCGCTGTATCTCGATTGACCACCGCGATGATGACGTCATCTCGTGGGCGTGGCTAGTCAATGGTCACCCGGCAGACAACAGCTCAGGTCAGTTGAGTACATACACGGAAACACCAAATCGCTGCTTGCGCTGCTTTGATACATCTCTCTCTATACACTGCGTCGTTTCACTTCCGCCATCTTCAAAACGCCTCAACCACTTTGTATGGCCCGCTGCAGTCGTTAATGTCCACGGGGGATGGCCAGTCTGAGTCGGCTTGGAGTGAACGGTGTAGATACGTCGCTAGAGAATTTCGACTCATTTCAGTCAAGACAGTGTCGTGTCGAGCGACGCTAGGCGTGTCATATAGCCTACAAGACGCTGTGCTGTTGCAGAGAGAGCCGCGCGACGCTCACCGTCATTCTAGTGTGTCATTAAGGTCATTGGCGGTCAGTAGACCGGTACGACATTATTGATCAATCCATAGCTATTGTGATTGCTCTATGTAGTGTATGCTAATCTTTTCACTCGAGTGTGTCGTTTGCGGCATAAATGAAATCGCACTTTTCTACAGTCGTTATGTCTGACGTCATAGGTTGCGTGGTTCATGAGATATCCTTGCACACAGACACACAGACTTCACAATGCTCCAGTTCAATGTTGACTGCGTCGTAAGTGCTGATTAACAGTGCTGTTGTTTCAAACGAGTGAAGTAAGTAAGTAAGTAAGTCTGGATATTTATAACTGGCGCCAGACTCGCTATAAAACAGTCGCAATGGTGTAAGTAGATAAAAAGAGAGCACTGGTCCGGGACCACTTCCGGTTGTGCCGCCATCTTGTCCGCCATCTTGGATTTTAGTGACGGTCCAACTAAAAAATATTCAGATTTTAAAAAGTTTAAAAAAATGAAATTTTTGATTTTTTGAATTTTGGAACATCACTACTCGGTTAAATTTTTTACCAAATTTTTAGTAACCATCTAAGTTGACTTCTATGATCTTGGCGGGGTCAATGACACGATGAGCGCTGATATCCTACGTGTGGATAATCCGAAATGGGATTGATCCAGTCAACCGGATCAATCTCGTTATTTTTTTATTTCTGATCCTGAATGGTTGTGATTCCTGAACCAAAATCCAAGATGGCGGCATGGGCGCGGCCATCTTGGATTTTAGGAGACCGGGTGTATCCCATGAGTGGTTAATCCCGAATGGGATTGATCCGGTCCATTTTTACTCTTGATCTAGGGTTTGTGAACAGTTAGTGCTGGATCATAAGCTATCCTAGGTTCTAAGTTACTTCCTGGTTATGGATTGGATGTGAGCTACCTCTCATGCATACTAAATGCACACTACAGCAAAAATCCGCGTCTGCGGTATGTTTGTTCCATCTTTTGGGATGGATAATGAATCTGTAAGCATAAAATTCAGCACACAGAGTAAAAATAGATTCCCACTAGCTTGTAAAAGCGGATCAAGAGTAGGATCCGGATCTATCCTCAAAATCCGGATCCAGGATCCCCAAATAAACCCTAGATTCTCAACCTTAGCTGTTCACAAAGCCTCATCCGAATCAACAGTAAAATGGATCGGATCAATCCCATTTGGGATTAACGAAACGTAGGATACCCCCGGTCTTCGTGTCATTGACCTCGCCAAGGCCGTAGAGGTCAACATAGAATATCAATAAAAATTGGATGAAAAAGTAACGAGATTGATCCGGTTGACCGGCTGCGTAATAGGCAAATATGTGCATTACATAGTAAAATCTACTCGGATGGATTAGATTACTTCTCGGTAGGAATTTTACAATCACGCCGACCTTACCATGACGTTAACAGTTGGCACATTCTCGCTGGCCTAAATCTTCCAACGGTTAACTAACATCTAGAGTACGTTGGAGGATAATGGCTCAAGGAACGAACGATCTGACTTCCGGTTGACCGGATCAATCCCATTCCGGATTATCCACACGTAGGATATCAGCGCTCATCGTGTCATTGACTCTGCCAAGATCATAGAAGTCCACCTAGATGGTTACTAAAAATTTGGTAAAAATTTAACCAAGTAGTGATGTTCCAAAAATTCGAACAATAAAAATTTCGATTTTTAAACTTTTTTTAAATTTCGATTATTTTTAATGGGACCATCACTAAAATCCAAGATGGCAGACAAGATGGCGGCACAACCGGAAGTGGTCCCGGACCGGTGCTCTTTATCTACTGGTGTAGGATGTAACGAGCAGACTACACACCATACAGCGAGCGATGCGTGGTGTGTGTGTGCGTGTAGGTGTGATAGAGAGTGAATTATTGAACAAGTCGTCACTGTCTGTGCGAGTGAAAGACAACTCACTCAGTGTGACGTGTGTAATTGCGACAGCAAACAACCCACTACGAGCCACTGCCATCATCTACGCCGTACTGCCTTCACGTATGTATCTAGGCCAACTCAGACTCCTATCCTCACTGGGACGGGAAACGAATGCTGAACCCCATATTATCTAAGCGTACTGCCGTACTGTTATCATGCAGTGCAGGCAGGCTAGTGTGTGTGAGTGTGTGTGTGTTTGTGTACAGAGAAGACGTGTGCGGCTGAAGTTGATGAGACTGGAATAGACTGGCCAGTGATGTTGGCTGGACACATTGCCGTGCAAACATGTCCACCTCCACGCATGACTGGTAAGCAGTACCAGTATTGCATCAACACACTGCAGACTGCTAGTTCAGCTGTCAATCTATAGTGGACATTTATACACGCTTCAGTGTCCTGTGACCTGACACACGCACAGATAATACGTATAATGTATACTCACTGCCACACAACTAGCAGAAATTGTCTTTGATTAATAGAACAAGAAGCATTTGAAAAATGTTGGGTCCATTTGCCACTGCAAGCCGCCGCATGCCGCCTGTTCTAATTTTACATCGCCATTCACCTGGTGTCGCTACTGTCGACACCACTACCAAGATGAGCCGAAGCCAGCTATAGCTATAGCGCAGGCGGCATGCGACAGTAGGGACACCTGGTGAATGGCAATGTAAAATCGATGTCCACAACGACAACGCCAACAACAACGACAACGACAACGCGTGACAGAGGGGACCGCTATATGGCCCCATAGAATGGGCCCAACAAACGGTTCATTCAGTATGGCATTTTATGACATAGCCAATAAGCTACGTGTACACACTGTGTGGGTGTACACACGATGTGTGTACTGTATGTATAACTAGGTACAGCATGGCGACACTGCAGTGTGTCAGTCAATGAGTCGTCACTGGTGGCTGTCTGGTCTGACGCCAACACTGACCAGTGTCTCAACAACCTACTCACACACACCGTCACACAGGTAACACATGCACCTGCCATCAGCACTGCACGCTCACCTGTCTGGCGTCACAGTGACCATGATGACGCTGCTACAGCGGCTGAATGACTGCTATTAAAGTCTGACAATGAGCGACTTACTTCAACTCACTCACTGCTGACATAGTAGCGTGCACGTACAGAATGTACGTGAGTATGTACGTGAGTCTAGCGGGAACACGAAATGTCGGCATACAGACACACCAGCGCCGGCCCGGCCTGACTTTCACGTGTTCACTCACGGCTATGGCGGGCCTGGCGTAGAGTATATCTTTACCGACTTCAGCAGTGTTGATAGCTCAAGCTGCTTTACTTTAAAACATGAGCACAGACACACATACAGACAGACGAAACTCATTACCCTATCCACGCCTCAGCTACTGCAAGCAGCCAGGGTGGGTAATGAAAGGTAGTAGAAAGCAGTAAACACATTTTAGTGTCGTCTGCAATATTGTCGTAATGTGATAGTGAAAAACAGGTAACTGTTTCATGACACTGGCCACTCTGTATTTATTTATACCATTTAATGATTAAACACGTTGACTGATATTGTAATCAGTATGAGTCTACATCTGCTTCGAGTGCTTGAAATACCACTGAACATTGTGTAGATGCATTTATCATCTGAACTGCATTATGAATCCTCCCTAGCTCACAATGGCTCTGAGCGGACCATGATGACAGCACGTAACAGTAGGAGCCTATTATTATTGTATAGACGTGCATGTGCGGTGTGAAGATTGAACTAGCACGTGACGGTGTTGGTGCTGCTGACCCAACTCACCTGGCCAGCCTCGCCTACTCACTGGCCACCTACTCACAACTCACCACCAACACCAGTACCAGTGATGCTACCAGTGACGTCAGTGGTCGAGATGGTCTGTCGGCAAGTGACCTGGCTGCACTGGTGCGAGGTGTGAGTGGCCTCGCTGCCGCCAGGGTTCAGTTCACCAGCACACCTACTACTTACAATGAAGTCCATGTAAAAGTTGTTATTTTTGACACACCGTGTATACTGATCGTCACTCTATACTCGATGCTCTATTTAAATGTCCAATCAATCAATCAAGCAACTGATATTAGTCAGTATCAACTGACTGACTGATTTATGTACGTCTTGTAGTCATTTTCTGATGATAATACATTCACAGTTATTATATTTTAATATAAAATACAGGAACCAATGGTCACTAAGATGTCACACACTAATGAGTCAGTAAAGAATCTGCACAGTGAGTGTATCAATAAAACACAAACACAACCGACACAGAACCAGAGAGAATAACAAAAACATTATAAAACAAAAATATCTGGACATTATACTAATATATAACAAAAACGAATCGTGAAAAATCTAAATCTAGAAAATGTCTGATGTGGGTCGTAATTTAGTCAGTATCAGTGTCAGTGGTGCTTGGTGACTTGAGACAAACCTTGGCAGAATGCGTTCATTTGAGCGTTGCTCCGTACATGCATGTGCTGATCTAGGTCAACTGGCTGCTGCTGGTGGTTTTGATGTGACGTAATTGATGATGATATCAATAGTTGATTCCACAAGTCAGTCAGTTAATCAATCAATCAATCAATCGATGTCACTTGATAGGCGTGTTGACGTATGTGCATGTTGCAGTCAGTTGTGAGTACGGTGAGCAATCTACAGCGGCTGTCAACACACACTGCCTGGTCTGCACTGCACCAGGTCTGTCACTCACTCACTCACTCACTCACTCACACAGCGAACTTGAACTTGACTACTTGATGAGTGATGGGTGACTGACTGATGGGCTTTGAATGTCCAATATTCGTCCGTCCAGCCGGCTCTTGAATGCGTTGACAGATGTCACCGTCACAGCGTAATCCATGCAGGAGCTGGTTTCAGTCTGTGACGACTCAGTGAGTGACTTAATGAATATTTCTGGATATCAAGACGACACCTTGGCTATGACCACGAAGACCATGGTGGACAGCTGGAAAAACTTACTTGTCTGTTTTTCTCTATCCGTCATTATCTTGTCAGTTTCTGTTAGATCACCTTTGCGTCTTCTAAGATTGTGAGATCCAGCTGGGTCAGTCTATCCTCATAGCTGCATTTTAATAACAATCTTTGTGGTTGCTCACTCAACCTTTTCAGGATCTGAATGTCTTTCTGCAGGTAAGTTGACCATGCATGCACACAGATCTGATGTATGTCTTGTACAGTATCAGAAAGTCTGGCTCCTTATTACCATTCCCAACACTGATCAGGCCTAGCCAGCTACTTTGATGCATTGCACACTTGACTTAAGATTGTCTGCATGGACCATTACAGCCAGATCACCCTCCTTCCTGCACAGATGCTGCTGCAATCTTGTGTTTGATATTGAGCTGTCTTGCGTATCTGGCATGTAGAATCCAGTTTGTCCTACTACAGGTACACGTCACTAATACAGGTAGCTGGCACACACAGCTGACAGGTAGATTACTTACTGATTTATCGTCACCTTCATCGTCATTGACAGTGCATAACATGCTTTGCATTCTCAACTTTCCCTTAAATATTCTAAAAACATTATTTTTATTTTTATTCCTGGTAACCGTAATTGTACGTTTTGTCTCTGTTTTTTTCTGTCTGTTCTTTTGTCCTTTTGTTGTGGTGTTTTATGGGCCTTGTTACCTAGTATAAATAAATGAATGAATGAGTGAATTAGTGAAAAAATTATTAACTGAAAATTTGACAAATTTGTACTTACAGTTATATTTGGTGGACAGACACGACTGAACTATACGACATTATTAGCAGATCTCGTGGTTGTGACCAACACACACAGACAGACAGACAGACAAACAAAGAGACCACGCTGCACCTAGACATATGTAGCCGGCAACATAGGTGTTCATGTTTAACAAAGTACGTTACGACATGCGGACAAGACCCAAGAGGATTTCCTTTGTCTTGCTTTGACGGAGGTTGTTGGCCGTCACGTGTACTACGTCTAAGTCTGCAGGTGTTTGATCTCCACCTGGCACGTGTGTGCTTTGATGCCTGCTACTATCAAATACATGTATCATCGGCGAACTTGAAGATTCAGGTACCTGCATGCACCTGGTGCAGGTCAGCTGCAGTAACTATGTATGAAATTGCTATGAAGTTGGTCCTAGCTATGATCAGTGAATGACACTGGCGTGGATTGTGGCGACTGACTGCTGATATACGAGTGCACTGGTGGGCACGGCTGTCAAAAAAGCCTTTGATCCAAAAGATGCAGTCCGGTATTTCCAGCTGGGCGATCTTTGTCATCAGATAAACTACAGTTTATACATTTAAAACAACTGAAGCTGGTATCTAGCATGAGTGCTGGTGAAGTTGGCTAGAATGCTTTGCTTATGTTGGTCTGTAGATCAGTAGTTGTTCTGTGTTGACGCGGGTAGAGACAGAGTTCATCGTACCAGTGGAATCATGATGAACATCACCAGTCTGAGTCTTCAGTGAGTCTGATGTGGTCAATGGACGTCTACAGTCATCAGTTAACGAGGCTCCCTTTCAACAACAACTCAGCTATTAACGTCCGCACTCACAACGTCTGTAAGTTGTCAACCACTAGAGCTGTACGTATATACAGCATTCCGTCTTCCTCTGTCGGCCAGTACGTAGCACATGACAGCACTGACTGTGGCTCATATTGGATACTTTCTTTGCTGCACGTTGCTTCATTTAAGGCTGATCAAAGTCGTTGTGGAGTGAACTCCACTCCAGCTATATAAGGTTGGGTATATTGTTATGAGTCAGTATAGACATATAGCTCTATAATTTTTTGCAATAATCAAACAGTAAAAGCGTGACCAGATGAATGCCCAAACCCTGCAGGCTCTGTGTACACAACAAAGTTTTATCGTGGCATTCAACATGTAGGCATACAGTAAGAGTAGTAATTTAGTTGAAATTTAGACGTACAATATTGGGTATTGGAACCACCATTGGCTTAAGCTTAAAGCAATATGCAATAGGCTTATGTAGGTGCACTAATAAATCCGATGTTGCATGATACCTTTCAGTGACGTAGATTGGCTTTTGTCCTTGGTCCTTGGTTGTCCTTAAAGACATAAGTTCAATCCTTGCTCCTGGCCTCGGCCTTGAAGGTGTAGTCCTTGCCAGGATCACACCAAGAACAAAGGAAAAGGATGACATCACTAAATTACTTACTTAGTTAACATTATGGACTTCTAAATTCTTGAAACAATTGTTTTCCTTAAATATAATGGTGCTTTGTTAGTGTGATGCTTTTGTTGTTGATTGTGGACTATTGACAGTGCACTAAAACTTAAATTAGGATTAATTTAGTTTGCTACGGTGGCTGAGTGTGACAATAATTCTTTAGACTGTTGCAGTTAAGCATTAAATTATTAGTCTGAGCCCAGCGTTGCATGTGGTCGAGCTTGGCACATCGAGAGTATTCATTGGCAGCTGGGATGATAACGTAAGTATCATCGATGTATTTAAGCAACTCGTTTCCCGGGTTCGCCGCACTCAGATCTGAGGCATTGACGATGTACGACACTGGGCCGATCACCGAGCCCTGTACAATGCTGGCAGAGATCTGGCAGACTGAGGAAGTCGAGCAGCCATACTTCGTACAATGTGAATGTCTGGCGAAATATTCCACAAGCCGTTATAGACGACATCCGGAATGTCCAACTGGGAAAACTTCTGGAGCAGGGTGGCATGGCAAACGGTGTCAAATGCTTTGTTAATGTCTAGACTGAACACTGATATAAAAGTGATGTGTAAATTGTGTCAAAACATTTAAGACTAATTACATACTGAAGTGAACATTTCTGTTACTTAGCATATGATTTTTCTCAACGTTTTCCTGAACCTAAGGTATTTAGTATTCCCATATTGCACCAGTGCACATTTTGGTTGTTGGAATGTATTACCATGTAAAATTTATTTAACATCTTGATATGTGCATAAAGTAAGTTGTTGGTCCTGGGCTAGGCCTTGTGTCCTTGTAAACATTACTGCTTTGAAGATACTAATACTAATACTAATAATAATACCAATACTAACAATTTTCTACACAATAACATCATTTTTTTGTTTTTCAATTAATTTCGTTTGGTTTGCCAATCTGTTGCTACTGCTAAGGTCTTTGAGCTTTTAACCACTAACTGGAGGTCCAAGGCTGAAATTTACTGCTTCTTTACACCCACAGCAACTCAGCAAGCTAAGTCAATTTCAAAGCACCAGTGGATGGTAAGAGGGACAGCCTGGAATATGTTCACAAAACTGCAGTTTTGGGCCAATATCGTCAGTCACGTGTGCACAAGAAATTATTACACTTTATGACGGGAGTGATAAATGCCAGGGGAGTCTTACAGCTCCACTTTGCAAGACCATCTTTACATCCAGCCAGTTCTACATCGATATGATGCTGTTGTCGTTCAGATGTCGAAGCCGAACAACTCAAAGTCGATGAAAACAAAAAAGAGAATGATGACAACGACAATGTTGTTGTTTATCCAAGGATGAAACTGACATCGTCACAAGATCAGTTCATCATTTCCAAGAACATGCTCTCTGCTATCACTTCATGTCCGTAAACTATCTCTCTATTATTATTGGTGCTTACAGCAATTTATACTTGTAACAAAAACATAAGTAAAAAATATATAGCCCTTTCGGCAACTTTTGCCGATCGGGCTAAACTAAAGATACGTTTTTTAGCTGTTGGCATAGACTATTATTATAAGTAACCAAAGTAACACGAATAGCTTAGTAAAACTGTATGATTTTGCTTCTTTGGTGGTTTAGGTAGGCCAATGCATGAGTTTTGCATTTCTTGGCAGGGTAGCAGGAAGGACAGTCACAGTTATATACTATCAGGTCAATTGGTTTTTCTTCCTGCAGCAGCAACACACTGCAAATGAAATTACAATTTGAAATATCATGTGGTGCACTCTTTCATGCTAAAGTTTCTCGGTAGACCGGGGCAGTTAGGGACTCCAGAAACTAAAGTTATGAAATTTTGAAATACATAGTTATCACTGACTTGTCACTGTTTCTTGTCTGTCGCTCGTCACACCTTCACCACGTAAAGCTTCTTTATCATTAATCTTGTGATGATCAAACACTTTGCTACAACTTGCAGATCTTGCTGTTTTCCCCTTAGTTTAATTTATCATCTACAGTGTGCGCTAATAAAAAACAATCCCCTAGAAAAAATGCTGTATTTCAGCCATGGCAGTACGGATTTGAGCCAAACTTTCAGATTTTATATGGGAGTATTCACGCAACATATCCTGCAAATTTTATTAAAATAACTGATACAGTTCCTCAGATACAGCAGTTTAAACTTTAAAGTTCACTTTTTCAACTGAACATGCAGTTGCACATTGAATATGCACGAATAGCAAATCAAATTTTTGCAGCTTTTCATCAACAGTTCAAATGTTTCAATCATGAATGTCAGATTCCTGTAGCTCACTCTGTATTTAAACAGACTGTTCACAATGTCAGTGCCTATAGCAGTTGCAGCAACACACGATCAAAATCTGTTGCCAAATGATACAAATTGTCTTATCAATGAACTGGTATAGCAAGCCATTCTGTATCGCATACAAAATGGTCTTTTATCTTGGCATTACGTTGGCCAGCTTTGGCATGTGTCTTTGATAGTGTTCCAGCATAGTACCTCACACATTTTAATTCATTGATACATCTATATGGTGCATTTTCTGTTACTTTTACACCAGAATTGCAG
>Ga0209782_1001249_pt1 | contig 12945 bp, 12 predicted proteins | sample WorMetmaBAHAMAS1_FD_187390 | JGI IMG/M metagenome (GOLD analysis project Ga0209782, IMG submission 187390) | Marine gutless worms symbiont microbial communities from Max Planck institute for Marine Microbiology, Germany - Inanidrilus... | ecosystem: Host-associated > Annelida > Digestive system... | reverse complement strand
CATGGTTCTGTATAGGATCCAGCATCTGTAAATAAGAACCGCGTGCAGAGCCATATACAACACAGCCGTAATCTAATTTTGATCGAATGAGAGATCTATAGAGATGTAATAGAGTTTGCTGATCTGCAACCCACGGAGTGTGTGCAACAACACGTAAGAGCTTTTGCACATTTATTTTTCAGATAGCGCAAGTGAGGCAAGAATGACAGTTTTCTATCAAAGATTATGCCTAGGAATTTTACTTCCTCTACGACAGGAACAGCGTTACCATTCAGGAAAAGTTGTGGCTCAGGGTGAGATTTAGGAAGTCGGCAAAAATGTATGCATACAGTTTTTGAGGTAGAGAAATAAAAGCCGTTGGAGTCAGCCCAATCCTGTAGCTTGACGAGACAGCAAATTACTGTATCTAGAACCTGGAATGACCCTCTCGTGAATGTATGACCTATACAAAGAAGAAGCTGATGATGCAAAGCAACGGTGTGTATCCAAGAAAATCTTTTCCACCATTTTTGGGGAATTAAATTTGTCTTTACACAATCCTCGTAAGGAACAGTGTGACACGTGTCTTGGTTACAAGCATTTCCCAAGAAATCTATGATCAGCACATTGCAGAGGAGAGGGCAAGACACTTTAAAGCTCAAGACAAAGAACAAGCTGCTAATGATCCAGCGAGAATAAAGGTGATTACAATGGATTTGCAGCTGCTACTGTTATGCCCAAAGTCGTATTCGTCTGCTATTTATTATAAAAGAAAATTATCAGTTCACAATTTTACCCTTTACGATCTGATAACTGAAGATGGACAGTGTTATTTGTGGCACGAAGTTGAGGGAGGTCTGGATTCTGACGAATTTGCCACAGTTGTGGTGGACTATCTTATGTCACTACCAGACAGTACAGAATGTGCAGTTCTCTGTCTGATGGATGTACTTATCAGAATCGAAATAAAACACTGGCCTCTGCCATCCTCCACACTCTGAGGGGTAACTATAAACCTAACTCGAAACAGGTTCATCAGAAGTACCTTGCACGAGGTCATACTCAGATGGAGGTTGATTCAATTCATCACACCGCAGTTGAACCTAATAGCATTCGCATTGAAATATATATATACCAGGACAGTGGGAGACTGTAATCAAAACTGCCATGCGAAACAAGACATACCATGTAAAGACTGTAGACCACACTTTTTGGAAAAAGTTTCCCATTTTGCAGACATCTGTTCGGCCAGGAAAGGTAGCAGACGAGTTGAAAAGCCTTGTGTGCTGGTGTATCGATGTCAAGTCGAGCCACATGTCCGAAAAGAGAAGTGCATTGGGTGGATAACAGGATGAGACAGTGAAGTCATGCCGGTTTTTAAAAAATAATTCTATGCTGCAGCATTGCCTGAAGAAGCACCTGCAGCAATGTTCAGTGGTGCTTCAGCAACCACCTTTTAGCTGTGATAACTGAAACTGAAAAGGATCTAATTTAAAGGCTTAATGAATGGAAATATAATGTGGATAACAGAAGTATGAGAGTTAATATAAATAAGACTAAGGTTATGGTAATTGGAGAGCATCAGAAGTCAATACAGAAGGCTGTAAGATTGCCTAGTGGTGTCTGTGATAGAGGAGTTGGTAGATGATTGAGTGAGTGAGTAGTTTCGTAACGGCACATCAGCACGTAGACTCTTGTATCCTTTACCATAACAAGAACATGAATTATCTGATATCTTGAATTCATGTTCTTGTTATGGTAAAGGATACAAGAGTGCCATCACATACACTAACATGTCCATGAGGCTGGCATTCCCGAGAGAATGCACAGTTCTTGCTCCAGTTACAAAATTCTACTGGACAGCTCCTTGTAAACACCAAGCATCGTAGGTTTGTCGTTGGACTCTGTGTCACTATTGACAGTGTTGTGTATTTAATGGAGCAGTTGTTGGCAGGATGAGGCATCAACGGTGTTAAGCTAAAATAATTGGCAATGTGTAGTGGCCACAGAAACCGCCAATGTCCAGATTGCTGCTAGTGGGGACATGCTGGCTGATCCAGATGATCAGTCAGAAGAGCTGATGTTCACTGAGCAGGTACGTAGTGAACATTCCTATGCCAGTCACTTGCCTGCTCTGACAACATATGCAAATCGCTGCAGGATGTTGGTGAGGCCTAATATTAATCCAACTGAAATATCAGAACACTAGGAAATGATACCAGTGTTGTTTGCATCACTGTTGACTGAAGCCTGCTTATCACCAATTCTTTTACAAGAGTATCTTTTATTTCTCTAAAGTTTGCAAAAACATGACGAACTCGTGATGCCAAAGACCAAAATTTTTTTGACTCAGTGCTTGTATTGTGGACTCAGATGTGATGTTAACCATGATCCAAAACATCCTGATAGATGGAGAGAGGCATATATGATCAGAACTACTGAAACAGAAAAATAGTAAAGGGTATACGCAGTATATATACTCAGTATATACTTGATCATTGTAGTAAACGAGGCGGTAAGTGGGCGAGCGATGTTTCTAGTAGAATAGTCGGCGATATTAGCGACTTGCATGCTGCAGATGCGAGATATCATAAGAACTGTTATAGAGCGTTTTTCACAAACAGACAGTCAGCACCGACAGAAAATCGCTATGGTAAAGATGTCGACCAACCAATCAATAAGTTAATTAAGGCTGTACAGGATGACCAGGAAAAGATTTGAACCTCTGTAGAACTGCAGGAAATGTATGAGCTTGAAGGAGGCAAGAACTTATCTTGTGGCACGCTTATATCAGAGTTGGAAGAGTGCTTAGGAAGCGATATCGTCGTGATGAGTTGTAACGGTTATGCGACGCAAATAGCACACAGAAAAGAAGCTGCAAAACTTTTCAGGACAGCAGCAAAAAGTTCAGACCTTGATGAAGATGAACTGTGAATTAGAAGGATCGGTAAAAGAATCAAACAGGAGTGTCTGGCTATTCATTATGATAGTTTCCATTATACAGTAAATGCAAACAAAAAAATAGCTTCTGAATCAGTTTCGGAAACATTAGAACGCCTGCTGGCTGCCATATCGGTCAAATTAGAAACTCCATCTTTGACAGCACTACTCGTTGGTAATATGATTACTGCAGCAGTAACCTACTCCCCTGCAAGTAGCTTCAGCAGTGCAGATGAGACTCAAAATCGAGAGTAGAGCTAATGAGTACCTATAACGTTACCTGTACGTATACCAACTCAAACGGTTTCTGAAGTCTGCTGCTATGGAGGCCGTGCAAGATAAAGGCATTCACGGTTTGCCAGGAAACTTAATGAAGCAATTTGTCGAAGATAATTTTGATCAGAACATTTCATCACAAAATGGTAAAGTTAAGACACATCAAATAGCAGGCATTGAAATCACACCAACGCCGGCTGACATGATTAGCGATAGAGAAAAGAAACTGATAACCCGTATAACCAAAGCACAGATGTCCTCTCCAATTCAGGACTTGTCAGAGATAGAAACTGATTTACAGTTTACTCATAATAAACCTGCCATGAGAGAAATGCCACCTTCTACGATAAATGACGAATATAGACGTAGAATTGATGTGTCATACTCGAGAGCAAATAACATTTAGATGTCGGTTTCATCCGAGACATATTGAAAGACGGCAACTGCCCAGAATACAATGGATATAACACTCGTATTTGTCGCGAAGAAGAACAAAGTCTCAAACCTAAAACAGCCGTAGTCTATCGCCCTATGCTGGACCGTCCGCCAGCAGATCCAGTAACTTTAGCTATCAGGATGAGAAATGCACAAATTCTGTCAGCCAAAGCTGGACAGAACTTTGTTGTCTTCACCGCTGATCAGCAGTTATACAGAGTAGCACTGCATACATTTGGGAAAAACCTTATATGTTTCACAACGTGAATCTGAGGCTAGGTGGCATGCACCTTCTATTGGGTTATGTGGGATCTGTCGGGACTTTGATGCACGGTACTGGACTTACCGAAATAATGGAAAGTGCATTTTCAGGCGTTTCTAAAATGCTCAGTGGGAAAAAATTTCCACCGAATGTGAGAGCTTTACGTATAGTGGCTACTGAAATTCTTCGGCCTGTCTTCGAACGTCAAGAAGTTGTGGACATGAACAGTTTATTGACCATTCTGTCCGATCTGTCAAAACAGAGTAGAGTGTCGAAATGTTGGATAGCAAACTTGATAAAACCAGTTCTAGTCATGATGAAATACAGGGTGCGCCAATAAAAAACAATCCTTTAGGAAAAATTCATTATTTCAGTTACTGTAAAGATTTTTTCACCAAATTTACAGCTTTAAAAAAGGCGGATTCGCGCCACATACGCAGCAAATTTCTTCACAATATTTGCTATGGTTTAAAAATTACAAACATTCGAATGCGAAAGTGCAGTTTTCTAAGTGAACCAGTAAGTAAACTGCAATTTTAATGTAAAAATAACAGAAAATGTATTATATGGATGTGCCAATGGATTATCATGTGTGAGGTACTATGCGAAAACCCTATCAAAGACACTGGCCAACGTAATGCTGAGATAAAAGACCATTTTGTCGACGATACAGAATGATTTGCTTCACGATTCATTGATAAGGTAATTGTATCATTTTGCAACAGATTTCAATTGTGTGCTGCTGCAACTGGTGGGCACTGACATTGAGAACAGTCTGTTTAAATACAGAGTGAGCTATAGGCAACTGACATTAATGATTGAAATATTTAAACTGTTGATGAAAAGCTGTGAAAATTTGATTTGTTATTCATGCATATTCAATGTACAACTGCATGTTCACTTGAAAAAGTGAACTTTAAAGTTTAAAATGCTGTATCTGAGGAACTATTTAAGTTATTTCAATAAAATTCCCAGGATATCCTGTGTGAATACTCACATAAAAAGTCTGAAAGTTTGGCTCAAATCCATACTACCATGACTGAAATACAGCATTTTTTCTAGGGTATTGTTTTTATTGGCGCACCCTGCATATACGTGCTGAAAGGGAATCGGATTTCGCCTTGCATCATCAAGTGGTGAGAGAAATGATGGTGCTGTTCTTTGCCACAACCACGTTAACTATGCAAGGTATGGACTGTATTATTTGCGGTCACTGGACTCTATGAATGAAGACGTCAGGCAGCATTTTATAAATGGCGAACACACATTCCATCATAAATCCGGATATCTGAATGTAATTTGGTCAGATATGGGGATTAAGACGACTTATATGCGTTATGGTAAGTCTAGATACGGTGTGATAGGCAATACGTTGAGGTCTGAGACACTTCAGGTGTGGGCATACAGCAGGAATATTTGCGCCGCACTGCAGAACGATCTGGAAAACATGGCGAAAGACAACACTGGGCCATCTACGTCTCACAAAGAAGAGTCACTTGCAAGAATCAAAAATGATAATGTCAACAGAGAAGCCGTGAAAAACCGACTGAGCATTTCTATTGATCCGCTTGATCCTGCAAGCCACCCCAAGGATGGCTTAGTTAACATAAGCGATGGCCGTATCGAGGTGGATCCATCTGTGAAACGTAGACAACTCAGAAGAGATTGGTAGCGAGCAAATGAAAAAGTTGAAGAACAGTCTACCTGAGGGTTTCTATCAAACAATAACTAAGCAGGTGAAGCCTATGAGTACCAACCGGAAATCTATTACAATAGCAGGAGAGCAGCTATTCGATACTGAGATGCTGTAAGCTCGATTCATGATTTACCAGTCTAACGAAACAGTAATGGAACCACATGAACTTTTGTCTTACGAGTTGGCACCTATACCCACGTCCTTGTTCATAGAAGATAGTAAAATGCGTGAATCTAAAAAATCAGACTCGAAGAATGAGATGAAAGTTACAATATCATCATGTACGAGCGAGAAAGAATCTGATGTCCAGATTTTGGACAAATGCGCAGAGCTGTGGGTTATTCCATGCACTAATACAGTTGACGGATTTTTGATAAATGTCAGTAAACATATCAAAGATCTACTACAACTGTCTCCCTGTTTATTTGATCTTTGACCGGTATTGGGAGGGAAGCATAAAAGAGTCCACGAGAGAGGGACGAGATGCCTGTGTTCGACTGTTTGATCTGCACAGTAACTCACCATTACCTGCCCTGAAATCCGTTCTGACGTCTACATATAACAAACGTCAGCTGATCATCTCAAATCTGCGCTCACATGCGTCTGACGTTAAAACCAACAAACTGGTGGTTACCGGCGACGACCCTGTACCAATCAAAATAAACAAAGGCGTAGTTATTGAGAGGAGAGATATGCGAACAGAACATGAAGAGGCTGATAACATCATCATTATTCAGCAAGCTTCATCGATTCAAGCTGAAAATATCTTGGTCAGATGCGACGATACCGATGTTTTTGTACTGTTACTTCATTTTATGTACATCGGTCAAATAAAAAGCAAATTCAAAATGATTTCACCACAGAAAGGGCGCGACGTCATTGACATGAGTGTGACACTGCATAAGCACATTGACATAGTACCTTATCTTTTACTAACTCACGCCATCACTGGGTGTGATACAGTAGCCGCGTACTTTGGTAGCAGCAAGAATAAGGCGTTGAAAATTCTGCGTCAGAGGAAGTATGAATTCTGCGATAATATCGCGTCTTTGGACTTTGATCAATTTCTTGTGGAAACATCTCGTTTCATTCTCGCATGTTACAGCCAAAGGTGTGAAACTACAATGTCACTCTGTCGCCAAAAAATCTGGAAACAGAAAATTGGAAGATCGTGAGCTACAGCACCCAAACTGGTGTCTATTCCACCAACACACGAGACATTTGAAATGAACGCAAGACGTGCCTTCTCCAATTTAAAATCTGGTTGTCCAGCGTCGACGAGAAACCGCCAAACCTGGATCCTACTGTCTATGGCTGGACTGTGGACCAAGTATCAAAATCGATGATTTCTACCAAGATGCGTGCAGGTGTGAGCATGGCACCAGAGAAACTTTTAAAACTTTTGAAATGCACCTGTGAAAAAGAACCGTTATGTAAATCAGCACGTTGTGGCTGCATCAGGGCAGAACTTGGTTGCTCGGAGTTTTGCTCGTGTTCCGAACAGCTATGCTCTAACCCAAAGAATGTTTTGATCGATGAGTCAGTCTAGTTCTAACTGTGAAGATGATGATTCTAACTGTGATGATATCACTTAGTGAGGTGCATACTAATCTCAATGAATCTAACACTGAAACTATGACATATCAGTATGCATAAGATGTTTGTTTCCTGTAATTTTTATTTGTATTTTATGATTTTTGTTTGATGTTATCTTAATTGATATATTTAGGCGGTCAAAGTTCACCGGATTGACTCGAAAACTCACAGACTGTAGCAGCCTGGTCCCCATGATGTGCAATGCTCACAGCACTTTCTGTCTGAAGATTTTGACTTCAAATGGGGCAGAATACTTACAACGCCAGATGCAGTACCATCTGTGTTCAGTTTTAGTCCTGCTGTCAAGCCAGCACGTGTTAAGCAGCAAAGGTACTGTAAACTTCTATAATCTGTGTTCAGGGGGAGTGCCATGATTTTCAATGTGACTGTGAACGAAAATCACAGACCTATGCATTGTCAGGCACACCAGCTATGAGTAATCAAATGTGCATCAGCTCAAATAGAAACCAAACATCTGTGACTTTATAAGGCTAAGTAACATGAGTCTTTCATGCTGTGTAGTTTAGTGACAGCATGCTATGCACTTAACAAAATTTGTCTGCAGCTTCTAGGGGCTTTGCACCAAGACCTGGGCTCTGCCCCTGGATCCAACTGGGGTTCTGTCCCCCTACCTCCTTCTTGTCCTCTCCTTAGCAATCTCCTAGCTAAGCCCCTGCAAATTGGGTCTGTGGTCTGTATCTTACTCTACACGTCACTGCACCCTGACTACTGCTATGTGCCAAGTATCTCTTCGGGGCATTATTCGCATCTAACATAAAATATGCACTCCTACAATTGCAGTCTTCTTATCTGAAACTGACAAATCAAGATTTGATGCTTTCTTGTACAGGTAAAGCACTTTGGTCTCTTCCAGTCCAATTTTTGTTTAGTCATCTGATTGTCAGGGCTAATAGTAAACATTTTAAGCAAAAAGCTCAGTTCCCCTACTACTCAGCTCTCGTTTGGTTCACGCTAGTTATTCCCTTAGATCAAGAGGATATGATTTCTCCCTCCCACAATGAAATACTGTTTTATATAGAAATATTTTAATTAATTGATGTTTGTTCCATTGCATTTAGTTGGGCAGTAATTAATATTCATGTTGTATTTTTCTTATTTTTCCTCTTGCTTTGTGTGTGTTTTCTGCTGTATGAAAGGTGCACGTTATCTTTATTTATTACGAGCTATTTGACTTGACTTTCACAATTAGAATTTGACTTTTTTGTGTCATAAGCAAAATGGTGCATGTGAACACGCGTATTTGGTCAAAACTGTACTGCAGTATACTCGCTCGTAGTGAATGTGTTGATTGTAGGGCATCATAACGTGCATGTCGTAAATGGGGCCGCCCCTCATCAGTATTTGTACGGTGGCTGTTGCAGCTGATTTGTCGGACAGTCTCGGAACAGACGAACAGAACCAAAACAGTGCAGCCACATATTCATCGGTAATTACCAACAAACTGCCTTCCAAGTTGGATGCCCCGAACGTGGGTGGCTCTGGCACAGTGGAAGGACATGACAAGAAAGGGATGCCAAAATTGCAGACATCTAATAAGTCAAAAAACAAACAAGACAATCTTCAGAAAGAGACAGGTGACTTACCTGTGGTTAATGTCTGCTGATGGAAAAGCATTGTGCAAAACATGCATTGCATTTTATTCAACATGAAACCTTCCTGGGGACTACTTGGGAATTTTTGTTACCAAGGCTTTAGTAACTGGCAGAAGTCAACTGGTGCTGAAGAAAAAATAACAAGAAGCATTTGAAAAATGTTGGGCCCATTCGCCACTGTGAGCCGCCTCACGCCCATTCACCAGGTGTCGTTAGCGGTACTGTCGCATGCCGCCTGCGCATCGATGTCCATGACAACGACGACAACGACAATGCGTGACAGAGGGGACTGCTATGGCCCCATGGAATGGGCCAAATAAATTGCTCAAGCACGCCAGAAGTGACATCCAACGAACAGCGGTAGTGTTCGAATCAGAGGGGCATGTAAAGAAAGCATAGAAAGCACCATAGAAAGCACAAACAGAGTGAGAGCAGAAGCTTTCTAATTTGGAGCGTATAGCCGTCTTCGTCGATGCTGCTTATTTCTTCTTGAAGAATTAAATCGCCCATACAATGAACTAAACTAGTCTCATAGATTTAGTTTTGCATTTGGATGGCAGCCAACAGATTCATGGATTTGTCGCCATTAAATGCCACGTATTCGTCATTCAACACGGCTACAGAGTTTCTTCAAGCTATATCAATCTGGTTGATGGATTCACTGATGGAAAGAATCCACAAATCATCAGCTATAGCAGTGTTGGCTGATGAATCCAGACATGAGGACACGCAACGAGCTGTCCATCTGCATCAGGTTCTTAGAGAATGGGGCGACAGTGGAAGCGTTTGTTGGCCTTCGACAGTTGAGGTCTACTACTGCAGAGAACATAAAGGATGAAATTATGAAGGTCCTTAGTGCTCACAGAGTTCAACTGGAGAAAATCTTTTGGATGGCCTTCGATGGTGCATCCAAGATGTCGGGAAAAAGGAACAGTGTTCAGGCTCTGCTGAAGAGAAGTGGCCTCACAAACGGCAATTATAATCATTGCTGCACCTAGCAGCAGCAAATGCAGCCGTCAGTTTTAAGTCACCCCAGGTTTTGCTGTCGACACTGAACAGTGCATGGAAATTTTTCCAGTGTTCGCCCAAGCACCACAACACCCTGGTTGAAATGCGAAAGATTTTGGCTGACTCCGAGTTGGAACTCATCAGCACAGGCGACACTAGATGGACATCGCATTATCGGGCAATGAAGGCCATGAGAATAAGCTTGAGAATGTTGGTGCTGACTCTTCAAGAGATCCACTGCTCAGCTGCTGACCTTTCATCTGAAGCTGGCAGACTCCTCCTCACTTTTCAGAACCAAACTTCTATTTTGCTGCTGTATGCCCTCAAACAAATCTTGCATCCGCTGTACATTTTGACGCTGACATTGCAATCTTCGAGGATATATTTGATTCACCTGCCAGAGAAGGTATCTAGTCTGTCTAATTTATTGGCCCATTATAAAGACAAAATATTACTCTGCACAGTGTAAAAGCCACTTGCTGTTAACCAACAGGTGTGGGGTGGGGCTGTTAGGCACTCAGGTCTGTAAGTAAGTGTTTTTCACAAGTATTCGCTAGGCAGCGACACTACGGCACCGAGCGGGCTATATACTAGGCTTTGCCATGCATTTCTAGTTGTAATATCAGTAGTGCTGCTGTGAAATGTGTGCAGAAGTGTTTGGAGGACTTGAAGGACAATAGTCTTGTGACATAATAGATTTCTAAGACATGGCTGGAGGGTCGCCTCAGTTTATTCAAGCAGTATTTATACTGTCAGCATGCTGCTGATAAAAGAGTATCAGGAGTGCAGTCTACAAAGTGTACCAGCTGTCCAGCAGCACTGCAGATCACTGTTCACAGGTTTACATCAGCTTTACATATTGGTTATCTTGCAGTAACCATACTCAACTTACTTCCAGTATTTTACGGTTATTGTAATGCTCTTTCAGTAACATACACGGTGGGGCCAACAAAACTGGGCCATGTGAAGGTTCACATTATCTGTTTATATCTTCACAATGCCTGAATTAATATCAATGACCTTTGGCACACTTCAAGGTTGTTTTATTCTGAATCCATCCATTGATTCCATATCCATGAAATGTCATCATACAAGGTAGCACCACATGGCAAATGTTAATAAATTGGATTTCGCTTTCAGCACATGATTAATGGGAGTTCAACATAAACTAACTGCTTAGCAAACAAAGTGCTGAATAATGGATATTTTAGAATATCACGGTTTTGAACTGTGCCCAAAATTGTGTGAATTAGTATTTTAAAGATATGGGCATTTGAATGCAGTGATCTCGCTTGATCTATCAAGTGTGAACTTAACACACGAGTTGTTTATTTCATCGCTAGGTGGCGCCACTTGTTATAATTTTTTCAGTGAAGGTTAACAGACATGTTCGTAACAATACCATGTTGAATTGTAGCAAAATCACTTGAATCTTTCAGTCATTTCACGATATAAGCAATTAAACTCAGTGGCCTTGTTTTTTTAGCTCACCCTCTAGAAGATTGTGGTCTTTATTTTTGGGCCACCCTGTACATTCTGTGGTCTCTGCAATAACCAGGGGTGAGGCTCGTGTCACCTAAGCCCCTCCCCAGTGTGGGATTCTGGTGACTGTCCCCCGAAACCCTTTGAACTATGACACTAAACTTCTTTTGTGTGCATTGCAGAAAGCTACTGAAAACAAGCAGCAAAATTCTAGATCGTACCAACAAAGACTGACCAACAGTTGTGGTGTTCCGAGCCTCACACAACCATACATTATCAAGTGCGGCTGTTCCGAAGTACAGGGACTTTGGCACTGATAGTAAACAGTGGCTGTGTGAACTATTTCGACAAGGTCACTCTGTATCTTCAGCTATGCATTGCCTCAAAACTGATCTATTCATCAAGTATGGTGATAAGTATTATGAATTTGCTGCCGATGGTCATTTTGTGCCTAGTTTATCTGTTGTTTGCGCGCTGTTAAGTAAAGAATTATGTGGAGAATATGGAAGTACTAGTGATTCCGAAATGTTTTCTACACTGGAGAACATGCTAGCAACATACAATGATAGCATGGGATGTAAGACTAAGTTTGGTCGAAATGGATACAATTATAATGGCAGTATGTGCACATGTCATCATGTGCCCACAAGCTTCTCAGACAAACTAGTGAACTGGTCATGGTGGATGCAGCTGGTGGCCTGGACAAGCAACGACATCGACTGTATTTGTTTCTGTCACTGACTGCTGTACAAGGCATCCCAACTGGGGCAAAAATTACTAACAGTGAACAAGAACTGGTCTTTGAAGCAGCATTGAAGAATTTAATTGAGTGTTTTCCAGCGGAATCTTTTTTGGGTCATGGCTTCCCCACGTATGACTGAAAATGATTTAAAGGAAGGACAGCCTCTCCAGCATCACATGCTGAAGGCAGTCTGGTCATGGCTGTGTGATTCCAAGCATGGTGTTTCACGTGATGACAGACAGGAAGTGTAGGCCTACATGGCGTTTAAGTCTGTTTTGCATACACCTACTGAGTTGGAAATGTGTGAAAAATTTGACAAATTGCTTGGGGAGAGTGAGTAGTTTCTTAACTGTACATCAGCAGATTATAGGCCATTAGGTGCCAGAAAGTTGAAGATAAAATCATAACAGGCGGCGCAGTCACGCCAGCCCTGTGTTAACAGCCATCGGCTTAGTCAATGGGAACCTGTCATTTTCGACCACCCACAGAATCAACGTCCCTTAACCGATCGCTAAAGAATTTCACACAGGTGATTAGGTGACGCGTTTGGCTGGAAAATACAGTTGTGCAAAATTTGGTGGAAATCCGTTCATGGGGGGATTCTGCGCAAATAGGTGAAATATCGCGGAATTTTTTTTATTCATACCCCCTTTTTTAAGCAACTCACCTACAGTCAGACTATTCACCACATTTTCACGCTTAATGGCTCAAATGACACGGACTCACGCAAGGGTGTGCCTTTTTTGGCCTTCGTTGATATTGCTCCCCATTTTGGGGATCAAATAGCCCAAAAACCCCAATTTTGGGGGCATGAATACGCATTTTCCAGCCAAACGCGTCAAATATTGAAATGTTCATATTATAAAAACTACTTCATCGATCATAACCAAATTTTGCAGAGTGATAGTGACCCACA
>Ga0209782_1001248_pt1 | contig 12955 bp, 10 predicted proteins | sample WorMetmaBAHAMAS1_FD_187390 | JGI IMG/M metagenome (GOLD analysis project Ga0209782, IMG submission 187390) | Marine gutless worms symbiont microbial communities from Max Planck institute for Marine Microbiology, Germany - Inanidrilus... | ecosystem: Host-associated > Annelida > Digestive system... | reverse complement strand
GGTATACAGCATGACTGAAAAGACCAAATTTATGGGTTCATGTTTCCCCAGGTAGTGCAGAGACACTAGCAAGGGGAGGTGGGAATACAAATCACCGTTTAATAGCGTACTCACTCAGCAGCATCTCTTCAAAAAATTACCAAAATCGGTTAATGTGCATTGAAGTTATAGTGTGCTACATCATTGACGTTTTTTTTGAGACACGGTATATACTGGGTAGGGATAGCTCTCCACCCATGACCTTTTGTCTCTGATATAGCCATATATTTGTGCTGAAAAGGGACGTTAAACACCAACTAACTAACTAACGTGACCCTTCCTACAGCACTTCTGTCTTTGGCCGTCTACTTAAAACATTCCTCTTCTCAGAGTACTAGTGTATACCGTGCATTAAAGGCTCTGATGACAAAGTGCTATATAAGTTGACATTTACATTACAGTGAACCTCTAGCTCAGCGGCAGCATAGCTGTGCATCTTGTCACTGCCCTATGGCAGTCTGTGGCAAATGAGATTAAATTACGACGGAAATGTGCTATGAGTGAATGTTCTAAAGTGGTCGGTGTGTGACATCAAGCGACAGTTGTTTCTAGTTGTGTGACAGACATTGTACTGGCAAACATCAGGAAACAAATCACTGGACTTCAGCTGTTCTTCATCAATTCACAGACTCCCAAGGAGGGGCATCGCAACTTTACATCAACTCCTTGCATCAAATTCATCACTGCTGCACGCTGTCATAATTCACCGGCTAGTAACAAAATCTGTGCTCAATTAATCACAATCATTGAATGTACCTCAATCTGCTGAATATATTTCTCTTTCTCGTTCAGCTGACTCTTCAGCAGTGCAAGGTCGGGTGGCGTGGATGTGATTGACGGGTTGTTCTTTGGATCCATCTGACGAATTACCTTCATACAGCATAATATAAACATAGCGAGTGTGAGTGAGTAGTTTCTTAACAGCGCACTAGCGCATTATAGGCTATTCAGTGCCAGAAAGTTGGAGATAAAATCACAGAAATGCTATCAACGATAAAAAGAAATGTCTAATATAAAACCGAGGTAACAAGCATCACAGCTTAGTATAAACATAAATTTCTGCAATAAAACCAATAAAAAAAACAATAATTCTGATTGTTGACACTGTCAAAGAGCTACTCAACATAGTGAGCACATCAGCAACTGCATCAGGTACTGACAGCTCGTCATCTAACATGCGTGGCATTTTTGTTATAATAAAATTCTGAACAGTGTGCTACAGACTCAATACTGGTACATAGACAGTGCAGGTAACACAGTTAAAACGAACTCCACCATCTCGTGCCTAATCTAAATGCACTAGCTGCCATCAGCAACGGCATGAGGGCGATGAATAGTCTGCTCTAAAATAATCCTTCAGGGGGTGCTAACTAACACTGTATCATTAGGCCTGTTTTTGGTTGGCTACCAAAACCTAACAGGGCGTGGCTGTTAGTTGTTTATTTTTCATGCTAGACCTGTCAGCTTTCGGTATATTAATCACGTGACTACCATGTTTACATAGCAAACACCTACCTGCTAGGTTCTGGTAGGCGACCAAAAACTGGCCTATTATCATTAAATAGTGGTAGGTGAATGTTATAGACTAAACATTCTTCATTAAAGACACATAATCTTAAGTGTTTTTATTAGATATTCAAGAACAAAAACTAGTAAAGTGCTTCTGTCTTTGTGTGTGCTTGTTAATGGCTGTTGTCAGTACAGGTACCATCATTGCCTCAACAGACTTGTCGCCGAAAGCATCGACATGTCAAATTCTGCTCTGTCAAAAAGTCCATTACAGCCACAAAGAAACTAAACTGCAGTACTTACTGTTTTTGCTTTCTCCAAATACTTCTTGTACTTCTCTATTTCGGCTTCCTTCTTAGTCACTAACGACCGAAGGCTATTGGATTCATCCACACTCGCCTGAAACCAGTTAAAAACTATACATATTATCAAATATTTAATTCATGCAACACACCCACAAACTTTAGTTAAGCTCTGTGTCAAACACACTCAAAAGTGACGGGCAGTAGCCTTGTCTAGTGTAGAAACAAACGAAAAGTTACAAAAGCAGATAAGCCAAAAAAAAATTAAAGAAAAATCCAAGAGATGGCAGTCATCCACGGTGGGAGACATGTGAAACAAGCCCAGAAGAACTCCTTGTATTCTGCTAACTGCTCCATCTTCCCTACATTTACCACCTCCTAAACATCTCCTCGACAAACGTTGGTAACAATTAAATACAAGAAGCTCACTTGCCACAGAGAGACTAATAAACCATACAATGTGGTATGACGGTTGAAAACTGCTGTACAAATGTATGAAAAATCACACGTGAAAAGGCATGGAATAGCAGCGGCAGGTGTATGACCTTCAAAGTCACTGAAAATCATTAATAATAGCATTATGTGACTATCACATCCCATTAGTGGTCACTGGTCAGTATTAACATTGCTATCTTGCACCATTTTCGATATATTACCATTTTTGAAGTGTATATGACTTGCTGTGACCTTGAGAAATACTTCAGTTTCATATGACAGTTGAAATTACAGGCCACGTAAACTTTCCAACTCAGTTATGGCACAGCATCGAGAATAATATAAGCTGGTGTAGAATAAATAACTCGCAGTGCCAAATAACTTGCATCTGCAACACTGCATGTGCGCGATCTCGCAAAGTCTCGTACGCAGGTGTTTATTGGGCCCATTCGATAGTGGTCCCCTCTGTCACGCATTGTCGTTGTTGTTGTGGACATCGATGCGCAGGAGGCGTGCGAAAGTGGCGGCGTGTGACAGTAGCGACACCTGGTGAATGGCAATGTAAAACAGGCGGCGTGTGGCGGCTCGCAGTGGCGAATGGGCACAACATTTTTCAAATGCTTCTTGTTTATTTAAAATTTATTTCTTCGGTTACGGTTAAGGTTAGGGTTTATAGGGTTAACTGACTTTTTAGGGTTAGGTTGTATGGTCCGTTAGGTTCTCTGTGGTTAGGGTTAGTTGTAGGGTTAGGGTTAGGTTTAATAATTCGCACTTGTCGCGCAAATCTCGTACTGTGAGTTATTTGACAATGCAACATATTTGGCATGACACCGGCTTACCTGCAACTTGTTGTCAAGTTCATCAGCTTGCTGCTGTGTCTTCTGCAACGTCGACTCCAGCTTCTGACAGCGTTCCAGTTGCTCTGTCAACCGCTTCCGAGCTTCGGCACTGACGGCATTCTCATCCGACGACATCTGCTGCTGCACTTCGGTCAAATCACTGACGTTTGCTTCCAGTTCCAACACTCGCCGGTTTAGGCTTCTGAAAACGCAGACCAAATTTGGTAGTAACTAACACTTGCAGCTTTTAGCTGACCACGGTAGCAGTTCACATTGTCCTACAGCTGGATAATGACATATTGTGGCTAAATGTCAAAATGGATCTAGTTAGTTTTGGAGTGACTGACCAAGTTAAGGTTTAACGTCCCACTTGACACTAAATAGGTCATTTGGAGACCCTCTTCCCAGCCAATCTCTTGGCTATTAGTGAGAAAACAAAACTCAGGAGAAACAACCACAAAAATGTATGGTGAACCTGAGCTAACATAAAACTAAAATGCAAGCAACAGTTCATCATAAACACAAAGATACTACCACAGAAAACAAACACGATCAAAACCAGGTTTAGTCGCCTTTTACGACCTGGAAAGAGAGTGGGCGTTTTCTAAAAAAGAGAAGCAAAACATGCTGAACTCAGAGGAATGCTTGAAAAGAACTGGTGATAGGGAAAGGCAGACCAAAGATTAGATGGATCATTGTATCTCTTGACTACTGACCTGCACTGACACTGAAAAAATTTCTATTGCTAAATGCTCTCAAAAGTTTCACAGACTGGATGGCCATGTAATATTTAAACAGTAGTTATAATAATGGCAACAGAATGGTAAACATTAGCGATTCACGACGTACCTAACTTGGCACTCCAGTTCATGTTTGTGAGTGTTGGCATCATCTAGCATGCTCTGCAGCAGCTGACTGTTCTCAGATGACGACGTCTGTGTTCTCAGCAGCTGGTTTTCATGCTGCAGCCGCACCATCCGCTCACTGACACACAGCCCAACATACAGCCTTGCAAATTTGAGTTAGAACGATCCACAAAAAAAACTGGACCATACCGATTCAGTAATTTATGTGAGTTGGACCGGCCGATTCAGTACCTGGTCCAGTATTGGCAAACAGAAATGAAATGTGCAAGGTTTCCTGCAGCTGGTGGTGGTAATTAGCTGGTAATCCAATCCCGCAGTAGTGTGAATGATGGCATCAGCACTGGTTCATTTAGGTATTGATCAAACTCAGCATGTACAGCAACCATCCATGTTGATAACAATGAGCCAATGTCAAAGGAGACATGCTGCAAACACTAATTACAGGTACTGTTGGACTAGTGCCGATCTAGAAAAATAGACCGGTACTGATTCAATCTACAGTGGACCGGATGTGGTTCAGAATCAGTACCAAGATCTGTTCTAACTCTATTGCAAATGCAACAGAGCCGATGTCAACTGGTCACCGAGTACATCATGCCAAGTGCTCATAGTTCAATGTCTTGAACTAAAGTCCCAGTTTGCTTGTAACATCAGTCGCTGCACATTAGCATCAGCAGACTGCTAACAGCGACTGGCTTAGTCAACGATGACTATCAATTTTCAACACCCACAGAATTGACATGCCTTAATTAAATTGAGCAAGGTTTAACATCCCACCAAACACATTATAGGTCATATCGGGGACGGGTTTTACGGGTCAAAAGACCCAACCAACAGTGTCATAGCACTGAAGGAAGAGAGTCGTAAGGACTAGGCTAAAGACATCCCTTAACTGATTGCCACAAAATGTTGCACTAGTGATTACATCTGCGACCCCTGCCCGTATACCAAATTTTGTGCAGATGGGGCTTGTGAGCAAATAGGTGAAATAAACCAACTTTTTTCTTTCAAGTATCAATTGGCCTGTCAGAAGAATTGATTGACTGACTTGAGGTTTCATATCCCACTCAACACAACATAGGTCATTTTTGAGACGTATTTCCCAGCCACATTTCTTGGCTAGCATTAAAGAAACAATACATAACTAAAGCAATGACCTTAGCTAACCTAAAACTCACACACACAAAATGCTAAATATAAACAAGACATGCAAAAAGAGGAACGTAAACTAAACCAACATGCAACTGTGAGAACTGCTCACATGCATGCGTGTGTGTATCATTGTTCACAACTGCCGTACACAATACAGTACAGAACAGTTCTGATGACTTTCCTTATTAACCTCCAGTTAAACATCATAGCTCAGCTGATGTCTCTTAGAGGGGAAGACAGTAATTGACATCACATAATGATCTCGCTATCTTAGCGAATGTTATTCCACTGTCAGTCCCACTTTGCATATTTCATCGTCTAACTTAAACACAATGAAGACTGACGACACACTTGGACATGGAATTCTCTAGGTTCGTCCACTCGCTTATCTTGATCCTGCGTTACCCTACAGACATTTAAACGCCATCTCAAAACCCACCTTTCCCTCATTCTTAACTGGCACCACAAGCGCCTCTGCATCCCGCGTAGGACACTATGGCGCTATACAAATGTTGTATTATTATTATATTATATTATTATCAATTCCTGGATTCATTCCACAAGCACCTGTAAACTCATCTGTTACAGTCCACCCCAGATGCCTAACCCAGCACCTCAGATTCATTTACACTTCAACAACTAAGGCACTTTTTAAATGTTTTTACTTACTTACTTACTTACAACCTAAGTACATTGCAATATACAGGTAAAGACATTAAACAAACACTTGATTTCATGAGGTATGTGCATAATGAAAAACCGTAAAAGTGAAAACGCGAGAATCGTTGCGACAGTGATGCTCACCGGATATGAGAAGGCAACGAAATAAAGTCTACACTTGATGTGTCACCGTCACCATCGCCAGGTAGACCTGTAACTTCACCTGAACAACAGACCATCTCTCACAATCTCAGCTCCGCATTGACCGCACAGTCTACAGGCTACGGACCACACTCTGACATGGAACATATCTACCCAATCGACTGTATCAAGGTTTCATGTCCCACTCAACAGGTCGTGTCAATCTCTTAGCTTGATAATGTAAACCAAACTGAACACAACAAAACCAAACACTATGATAACGACAGAAAAAAAACAACTCTAAGCTGACAGGAAAAATGCACCACAAAATGTTGAACCTAAATAATATTACAAATACGCACAAGATAAAATCTAAACCTAATCAAAACTCAAATATAACAAGTGCTCAAATTTGTGTGCATACTATTGTGCACAACTGTCAGACCCAACACAGCATAAAGCACTTCAGATTATCAACAATCTTGCCCTCGAGGCTAACATCACAGCTCACAGATGCTGTCCGCTGGAGAAGAGTATTTATTAGTGAACACAAATGTGCCAGAGCAGGCGAAGGGCCGACATTTCAGGCCTATTCACTAAACTAAGCGTGAAATATCAGTGTGTTGCCTCAGCAGCAGCACTGTGCAGCGAACAGCGGCGTCCTATTGCATACTTCATCCGTCTCACTGTGATTCAATTTTATTTTTTGTTAATTATCATTTGATTTTATTGTCATTGATTTACTCGATTCACTCTCTACCTCTTCATGGCACTGAATAGCCTATAATGTGCTGATGTGCCGTTAAGAAACTACTCACTCACTCACTGTGATTCGGCAGCTGGTAAGATGGCAAGCTGTCATTAGTCAGTGAGATGCACATATATTTTAGGGAAATAGGAAAGCATTTGACACAAGTAAACATCACAAGCATGGGTTTCTCAGCTGAGCAGGGCTATAAATAACAACCAGCTGCAATGGGCCAGGCGAACAAAAAACGAACTTGTCAAGTTAGACAGGGCTCAAGGGCTATTAGACAACACCAGCCTGAACATATTGGCTCTAGAGACCACTATTCTCTAGTCGGGATTTCAAGGTAAAAAAAATCACACACCACAGCCAATTATCACCGTAGCCAAATCAATGGTAAAATGAAGTAAGTAAAAAATTAAAACAATGATGATAAAAGTTACAGCAACATGGGAACTCACCAGATGGCGCCATTTGTGTGCATCTCATTTCTTCAATCAGTTCTTTGAGTGAATTTCGTTCCTCCATCAAACGCTGCACACATAAAAGATAAGCCAAACATCCTATCACTTTGTTCTGGTTATTATTTCATTAACACACTGTTTTTACGCTATTCCTGTTTTCAAATGCCTTGTCTGAGACCATATTTAGTTATTAGCTGTGCTGTGTTCCAACAGCCTTGTCTTTAGTGTAAACAGTTTGCTTCTATGTCTTCTGTCTGTAATAAATACTGAATACATCAATTTTTCAGGCGACCAGCTTTGATGATGCATACTGTCTGGTAGCCTTCTACTACATGTATTTTGTCTACAATTATGCTTTATACGTACTGTGGTAAATAAAATATCTATCTATCTATCTATCTGTCTGTCTGTCTGATAGATAGATAGATATATGTGCCTTGTCATAAACACATCGATATTTTTCCACTTCCGCCGATAACTCTTCTTTATTTTTGCCATTTTCTATTACTACTTCTGGTGTCTTTGTAGCAATTAAGTAAATCTTTCGTCACTATTTCTATTTGTTCACCAGCTATTCGTGCAAAGTCTTTGACAGTGCGAACGACAGCGAACATTCACGCGAATTATTCGTGCGAATGTTTACATTCGCATCAGTTTGAACACGCGGGCTAAAACCACTCTGCAAACATTCGTGCGTGCGCGAACTCGCGCGAACAGCTCACGCGAATATTCGAGTCAGTGTGAATCAGGCACAAGGTTGAATATTACGATACTGAACCATTCAATGTTGGGTAAATCGTTCAACTATTTGAATATGGTGACTGACATGTTTGCGATTGCATTTCGACCAGGCATCGCAGGAGCTAGTAGTTGGTCACAAGACAATTCCGTCTATCACAATTACTGACGGTAGACACTTACCTCTTTATCGACAGTGAGGACAGCAGCTTTCTCTTGATGCCGCTGGGCTTCAAACTCGGCTTTATCGGCACGTTTTGTTTCTTCAGTCGTCTTCAACTGCAGATCCTGAACCTGTCTCTTGTACGCATCCAGCTGCGTCCTCAACAAACTGGCCTTCTTCACTTCCTGATATTTCAACACATCACCAAACACTCAAACACCAAACATTGCTCTTAGATTTTTGCCAGATTTTATGAGACTAACCAACCATCTTAATAATTTCAGCTCGTTCGTGAAATGCGGACTCAACTTCAGATATGTCCAATCTTTAAACAATTCTAAAGCATATGCGTGCAGCGTGGCGGAACAGTAGAGCGTTTGCTCGTGACCCAAACAGTCACTGATTCGAGTCTCGGCCGGTTCACTTCCTGGGTAAGCTGCTCACATGCATGTGCCTCTGTCACCAACATAATTTAGTACCAGATGATGGGTGGTGACCCTCTTCAGCTGGGAAGGTAACCACAGGCCTGGCGGAAAGTAATGGCAGCCTAATGCTGGGTGGATGCTTAAAGTCACCTGTGGGCTGACTGAATCTACACCGAGATCAGCTCCAGGACAGCGCTCAGTAACTGGCATGGGAGAACTTCACCTATTACACATGCAGTGAAAATACAGAAGTAAGTTCAGAAGTTTCATAAGCAGAAGAATTTCCTGTAGGCAGATACAGTTCATTCCAGTCGTGGATTTACACATACAGGTTGCAAGTAACATGTGATCACACCTGCGTGATCCACAGTTAACACAACCTGAACTGCCTTAGATATGAGTATCATATGTAAAATGCTATATAAATCAACAGGTTTTACTTCTTATTCTGTTTTTCTCCACGTATCTTGCCAAGTCGTTTCACCATAATTTATCAATCTTCTGGTGTCCACTGTTACTACCTACAATTTCTGCTTAACCAGCCTACTTTACCACAGTTATTCCAGGTGAAAAAACAGATGCCCTTCAACAATCAATCATCGGCTGTCACAGCACTGCGGTGAGCTATTAACAGTTATACTAACAGCATTACCTCTTCCAGGTCCAGAGTTTTCTGCATGTACGACATGTTCTCTTCCTCCAGTTGTTTCTTTTCACCTTTCAAGTTGCTCATCTCCTCTGAAATCAGACAGACACACGAGTATGCAACAACACGGCACTAATAACAATAGGCATGTGTCTGTCACGACCAAATTCTTGTACAAATGCAGTATAATTAATGTAAATCAACATCAGATACACGTTCACTCATACAAAAACGCTTTCGGTTTCAGTCACTTTTTGTCCAGTATCCAGGATCAGCGTGTCCAGCAAAAAAGAACCTTAGGCTTTTTACAGGCCAGACATCCTCTCTATCAATAAATCAATCAATACTGTTAAAAAATACTAAACAAGTGCATCAGTAATGGACCGATGCATGTCACTGCATGGCATCTCCGGACCCGAGAATAAAAGTTGACCAAATTCCGGAAAGAAAAATGTACATTGGCCAGACCCCTAACCATGCAAAATTTTGTGGCGATCTGACAAGAAGTGTCTGAGATATCCGCGATCGAAAATTTGTGCTCCTCGAAAAAGTGTTCCAAAATTCACCAAAATTGCTTAAGACCTGCTACCCCTTAAAGCCCCCCATCATGCCAAATTTCATCAATATCGGTGAAACCACCTTGGAAAAAAGATTTACAAATTTTTTTACACCCTTCAATATTTTGGCTCCCCAGGGGACCCCCTGGACCAAAGGACACTGGTCTAGGTGGTGGGGTACACCAACCCCCCTCCAGCCACCTGCAAACTTTTGTCCCGTTCCGAAGACCCCTCTCCGAGATATCTGCTGCCAAGCTTCATTGATTTTGTTGCTGGCGTGATAAAAAAAACCGTAAACGATATGTCTCCGCATTACATGCGGCAACAATAACACTCAAAGCACTGACTTCCACCTGAAAAATGCACTCGCCTCATTGTTTCTTGAGCAATCAAATTATTCGAAAGGCAACAGACATCAGATATTCTGGCTTTGAGATACCAGCACTCAAAATGTAAATCAATGTAAAACATTCTAATATACAAACCCAGTTTTTTCTTGTAGGACGCTATTGAGGCTTCATATTTTGACTGTACATGCACAGTAACACACTGTTTGTCAGAGACAATGAATTCAGTACAAGCATTTAATGAAACTTTATCCAGGACAACCCGGGTGACATGGTGTCAGAATAAAACACCCACCCATTCACTCCTTATCCTTGTGGCTATTTCAAATGCACTGAATTAATTTCACCCACAGTATCCCCATTGTTTTGTTTTTGAGGCTGACAATCTTTTTCCACAACCTCTCTCCTGGTTTTCTGCCTCAACTCCTACAGTCACTGCTTCATAAACAACACAATCAATTCGGTGAAACATCCTTTTTTGCACAGTTAGATGCACTGCATCCCAGCGACATAAAGGCAAAGCAATGATAGCATGACGGTGCATCTGGTACGGTGTTGTACTTGTGATTACAACGCTGCACGTTTGGACTTCCGGCGATCGTTTTCACCCAGCTACTTATGTGCCTCTGTCGCCAAGGAGTATAATTTGGTCAACAGCCAAAAGGCAGAAATGCTCTGTGGCTCGGAAGGTCTGGCACTGCCTGGTTAGGCATCACAGACTCAACAACCATAACCAGTTACGTTGGCGCTTTGCAGCCGCATGACATGCATCTTTTTAACTATTAGCACGTTAGTAGCTGGTGTGCTTTGTATGGTGCCCTTGAATCAGTTTTTATGTTATGGCACCATAGAAATTATTGTTGTATTATTATTATTATAACTCAATAGACCAGAAAAAGGAGATAAGCATTACTATCTTTGGACAGGGCAAATTTATCTCAAAATATCTACCAGTACTACGTTTTGCCAGTATGGCAGTGCTGTGTACCAAGGGATCCTGTGCAATATCAGTTACTGGCAAACTCAACATTAATAGTGGCTATTCACAGCACTGATATTGGATATTACTGTCTGACAGTAAATAATTCTTCACTTATTTATTGTTAACATACAGATTAATTAAGTTTTTTGCAAGCATTATGGTCACGGTTAAGTACTGGTATAAGCTTACATCATTAAATGGATAACCAGAGTATGTTGTAGAAGAAGACGGAATAAAGGGGTGATAGCGACACTCATCTATGTGGGATGACAACTAAATACGTACCACTTTCTCTGCAGTGTGCCGGAGTATATCAAGTTCGTCCCTGACTTGACTAGACTCTTGTGCCAAAGTCTCCAACTCCTCCATCTGACCAACAATTACATACACACAGTGCAGTCAACACCAGTGAATGGACCACCATGCACGTACATCAGTGCACTGTGGCAGTGTGCTCTACAACCTTTCACTGAAGACAACTTCACATTACTTGACATATACAAGTACGTTGGTTGCGTAGCACAGTGGTAGAACGTCGGCCTCTGGCCAGCAAACTTTCTCTGTCCTGCACTCGACCTGCAGCTGACGGGTGACCACTATTGTGGGTAAACTGTCCGATACAGGTCAGCCAACCAAGCCAACTCAGCCTTTCATCCTTTCAGTAGTAAGCTGTAATCGGATGAGTTCTACCGTGTGGTGCCATCTGGTGAAAGCTAAGAGGTAAACACAGGCCTGGCCTCCATACCTCAGGATTCCGCCCGCACTCGAACAGGGCAGTGAAAGTGTGGCGTCGTGTGCATTTCGATCTCTGACCTTGACTTTTAAAATTTAACCTTGACCTTCAATCCAGGACAGCTATGGTCATGATCCATACACATGCAAAAGGTCAAGGTCAAATGTCACTCGGTTAAAAAGTTAGAATGAAAACAGACGGGACAGATGGAGGCGATTGCATTACCTCCTGTGCTAACGCAGTTGGTAAATATGCACCCATTATAAATCAACTGAATGGACCTATTCTTACAAATAAAGGGTCTGCAAAGACTACCAATGGACTGAAATCTTTTCAAACAAACGAATGGCATGAAATGACTTGACAGCCATCTACGACAAATACATAATAGCACAAAAGACGTGCAACTTTTTGAATAAAACAACAACGGTGGACAACAGACCTTCTCCTGCATCTCACTCAGCTCCTTGTGCAACAACTCCGCCTTGATACGGAAATCATCGCGGCCTGTCCAATTATTCAGTTTATACACAAGTAATGATCTACATTAATGTCTCAAATGATGAAACGGTATGCACAATAAAATCAATCAGCAATCTGAAAAAAACTTAAATGAATGATCTTACGCTGCATACTTTCCACACTCTGGAGTGGAGTCCACATACTTTCCAATGATGTGGCATATGGTGCCTCAAAACTGCCAGGTCCCCATGGGGGATCTGGATCCCATTTGACATATGGTTCACTGGACCCACACAAGTCTACATCCCAAATGGCACCTTAGCTTATTCTGCCATTTTTGCACAGTTTGCATTTGTGCCCAACACACAGACCATGCAGCCTGTGACATCGGTAGCAACAGACCACATCTATGCACTGCATGCATGTAATGTGGTCTAAAAATCACCAAATAGCCTTTCTTGAGCCACCAATATCCGAGAAAAGGATGCCACAGCGGCCATATCCAATATATAGTGGTTCTCTATTAAAATGCTATCTGTATGCTATATCAATTTTCACTGTAATTACTAAACAAGGACAGAAGCAATAGATAAAACAATGTCGCTGAATAATTTTAGCAAGAATTACAATCAATAAAATACTTTTAATATGAAAGCCTACTAGTAGAGACTCAATGAAAACTAGAATCAGCTCAAGACTGGATCGCACAGCCCGCCGCCACCGGTGGGGGGGAGGTATGGGTAGGAG
>Ga0209782_1001247_pt1 | contig 12964 bp, 9 predicted proteins | sample WorMetmaBAHAMAS1_FD_187390 | JGI IMG/M metagenome (GOLD analysis project Ga0209782, IMG submission 187390) | Marine gutless worms symbiont microbial communities from Max Planck institute for Marine Microbiology, Germany - Inanidrilus... | ecosystem: Host-associated > Annelida > Digestive system >... | reverse complement strand
ATTTGGTACACGTGTGGATATAAATTACCTATTACTGGGCAGAATTTGGCTTAGAAAGGCTTAGCACAGGCCAAGATATTGTTAATAGTTTTGGGGGGTTACTTTTTGATTCACCCTGTGTTACATAACTGTTTATAAGCATTGTGTAGTGGCATGATGAAGTAACATTGTGATAACACTTTATGCTTGGTAACATACATTATTATTGAATACAAAACCATTCATAATGTATTTAATTACAAATATTTAAGTACTTTTTTCAAATACTGTAAAAACCTCTAATATGGCTATCCTGAAAGTTGACAAATTCACATGCAAAAATTATTTTTGGACTTTTAATTGTGGTGAATTCAGCTGTGAGCGAGAAAATGTATGGGCTGTGTTTACTAGTAGTGGTAGATTTTGAAAACTTGCACACTACTCGGGTATTTATGGCCAAGATAGCATTTTTGTCAGCATTGGATTTAAGCACAGCTGGAGCCTGGGTTTGGTAACAACTGGTTTTCACCTGTAAGGTTATGAAACAATTTTGTATTTTTAGAAACTTATCCATCAAACAATATTGGAAAGACTTTCAGTCGTCATTCGTTCATGTTATGGTTTGTGTAAAAAATAACTAACAAACCATAATAACCATCGCAAGTTTTCAATATCGCCAATTAAATTTGCTATAATTGATATTTGTGCCATTTAATCTGGGTGATTTGCTACCTGCGGTGATAACATTTGATAAAAGTAGCAAAATACATATATACACCGTGTCCGGAAAAAATGGAACCACTAGTATTTTAGGCATAACTTTGATAAAGTTCAACAAATTTTTGTAATTTCTGGCATAATTCATCTCGACATTTAAGGTAACAGAAAAATATAAATGGTGCCATCACTATCTAATGATGATGTGTGACGTCATTCATTGCTGCAGCTGTGCGTCAGTGGCGTCGTCGTCTTTCAGCTTGTGTCAGGGCGGGTGGTGGTCATTTCGAGTACTGTTTTTAATTCTGACATTGTGTTTTCGCGGTAACTGTGACCAGCCTTCATATAGTCGAATTGAACAGTTGCAGGCTGATATTCTGGTCTGATTTTCTCGCAGTTGTCAGTTACGACATTGTGCATTTTCATACATCACGATCGTTTAATTCACAAGGTAAAGTTGCGACAATGATTAGGTGCGGCAGACTTTTGTTGTGTTCATTTGGTTTCGTGTTACTTTAACGATATTCTGTGCAAAAATTACAACTATATATTTCTGTTTGTCCAAGTTATGCCTAAAATAATAGTGGTTCCATTTTTTCCTGGACACAGTGTAGAAAACCTTAAGGAGCATTCACATCACCAATCTCATTTCAACTGACCTCATTGCATTTTAACTAACTGATGCTAGCTGGTCACAGTCACAGACAACTGGTTTATGTGCTGTGAAATAACCCAGTTCACAGTGACTACGGGCCAATCACAGCGCATTCAATTTTGATGAAATGAGGTCTAGTGAGATGAGATCAGATGAATCATATGAAGAACACCACTTTACTGAAAGTATTTAAGGTATAAAATTCAGAATGCTTAGAAGTATTTCAGATATGTATATTTAAAATACTTCCCAGCACTAACAACACTTGTTTGGAATGTGCAAACTGATACATATAGAATTTATACAATACCTGCTACTGTACTTATGTGAACAGATATGCTATGAAATTAATGATGTGGTACAAAAGAATTTCTGTGATGTTAGTGTGTTTGTATTATTCTCTCTAATACATGTGCATCTACTGTGGTGATGGAAGAATGACATTATTCTAACCTGTCTGTGTGACTGCTCTGAGTAACACACAGAAGCATAATGCGAAATATTAAAAGAAGTCATGTTGTATACATTTTATTGTTGTTTTTCACGTGTTTAATTCTGATACACAATTATCTCGTTACATTTTTTGCACTTCAAAAGCCTCAGGACAGTTTAGTTTTTTGTGTTAGCAGACACCTTGCATTAATATTTACTGCAAGTGAAAAGGCACAGTCATGCAAAAATTCGACAAAAACAACAACAACTGCGTCATTATCTAAACATATACAGGGTGCGCCAATAAAAAACAATCTTTTAGGAAAAATTCATTATCCCAGTTATTGTAATAGATTTTTTTTCATCAAATTTACAGCTTTTACAGAGGAGGATTCAGGCCACATAAGCAGCAAATTTTGTTGAAATATTTGCTATTGTGTAAAAATTACAACCATTTAAACTTATACAGTTTACTAAGTGAACAAGTAACTATACTGCGATTGTGATGTAAAAATAATAGCAAATGTGACGTATGGATATGCCAATGGATTATTATGAATGGGGTGCTATGGTGGAACACTATCAAAGACACATGCTAAAGCTGAGCAGCATCATGCCGAGCTGAAAGACCGTTTTGTCGATGATCGATGATTTGCTTAACAAGTTCAATGATAACGCAACTGTATAAATTTGCATCAGATTTGGATCGTGTGTTGCTGCAGCTGGTGGGGACTTACATTGTGAACACTGTTTGAATACAGAGTGAGGTATAGGCATCTGCTATTCATGAGTGAAACATTGGAACTGTTGATTAAAAGCTGTGAAAAATTATTATTCATAAATATTCTATGTGTAACTGCTTGGTCACTTGAAAAAGTGAACTTAAAGTTTAAACTGCTGTAACTGAGAAAATTTGCACGATATGTTGCGCGCATACTCACATACAAAGTGTGAAAGTTTGGTTCAAATGTATACTACCATGGCTGAAATACAGCATTTTTTCTAGGGGATTGTTTTTTATTGGCGCACCCTCTACAGGGTGGGGCAAAAAGTATCCACTGAAGATTTTAGTCTTTTATCAGCTGTGGCTTAGCATTTTATTGTGAAATTTCACAGATTTATTACTGCATCACAGAAATGCATAGTACTGTCAGTAGTTTCTAAACATCTTAAACTGTCTGAAAAAAATAAACACTGTGGAATAGCTGCTACCTTTTTGCATTTCAGCGAAGTACTAGTAAATGCGGTGTAAAATAACGTTATACGCAAAAATTGTGAGGTAGCTACGTTGCAGTGTTTATAAATTTCAGACAGTTTAACATGTTTAGAAGCTACTGATACAACTATGTACGTCTATGATGGGTTAATAAATCTGTAAAATTTCATAATAAAATGCTATGCCATTGCCATGAACAGACACCTCATGCTCACAGGTATGAAAGATAGTCCACTCTGTCCTCTCTGTGGTGAGGTAAAGGGAACGGCGCTGCACTTTTTGGGACAGTGTCCGACACGACTTTGAGAAGAGTCTTTTCTCACAACTACCGAACTGGGTACAGTTAGGTTTTCTGGGAGTTTCTGGTCTTTAAAATGAAAAAAAAATTCAAGATTTCTGGAAAAATATTTTACAGTCCACATGCCCTTCCTGTTGCCCAGCCAACAGCATCAAAAGCACCGAAGTGAAAAGCTGAAGTTGAAAACACAAGTCATTCAAATGATATTTATGACATCACAGGTTATTGGAGACGAGCTAGTGGTTAGTGACTGTTACAGTCCAAATATGCAAACTTTATCTCCTAGAAAAATCGCCACGAAGTGAAAATAGTAGTAACCTTGATAAAATGCAAAAACATTAATCAGTTTAATCGACGTAAGAATACTTGTCCAAAGTATCACAGTGAAAATGATACATTTACATACATGATTGCAGATGGAATACATTCTGAACAACAATACTGTGCTGAAAACAACTCATAAATAACTACATGTACTTGGAAAGCACAAACTGAAACAACAATGGCAAATATATAAAGAAAAGCACCAACAGGTAAGTGTCCTGGCTACTCCAGCCCTGTGTGGACCAGTAATTTCCATGGATCCAACTGTGCCTGCAAAAGACTCCCACGATTAGTAGCAAAACCGTATCATAGATGTGTTACGTAACAAAACAGCAAGCTGGCTACTTATAACTTCAAGTATATGATGCATAACTGGCTCCATCACGTGCTGTGATGGTGGTCACACAATAACGGCATCGAATGTATAAAGCTTTCACCTTTTGCAATCAGTTTCAGTATATAGCATCATGAGCATTCCTTCAGTACTTTGACATTCTTGGCTGGACATCAGGAGTAGCACATGATCTGTAAGAAACTGACTGATGAAATGTTAGTGTAATTGTCTGCACGTGGTCCAGCTGATGCCACTGCCACCTCATCATCTCTTGCTTCATTAAAATTTTCAACAGTTTACCTCTATACGGTACTAGTTTACCAAGGTTGACCTGGAAAGAAGCCCTTAACTGAATGAGAAGTTGAGAACACAGTGTCGATATATGCTAGATTATATAAGCAAGCAGTTAACAATAATGAAGCCTCTTGTTACAAATATTAGCTAGAAATCAAAAGCAATGCCATGCTATGGCAAAACAATGTTTACACCAGTGAAAATTACTAACAGACTGCATATTATTTACAATACAAGATTAACATAACAGAATACTACTACGTATCACTTACCAAAAAAACCCAGAGATCTTAAAGCATATCACAACCAAAAATGTTGGCACATGTTCTTGTGCTGTTTGTGCCAACTGGCAAATGTGATTGATTGAATAATCAATTTCTGGTCGAAAATATGATGTCCACATTAGGACTATTTTCCTTCCTGCTGCAGAACATTTAAGACGCCAATTGTGGATCGTATCACTGGTTTACCAAAAATGACCTACCATATGTCTATTTGTGAACAGTTTTCTCTGTTGTTATTCAACTGACACCCTCCCCCCCCCACCAAATTTGGCATAAATATAATCCGATAGTAGTCAGTGATTAATGCCAATATTTTTTTCATATTAATTCCCATTGTGGAAGCCACCAGTTGATAGTCTTGTAAAAATGTTTGCCCATAAATTCCTGTTTCGGGTCCCTGAAAAATTAGACAGGGTTCCCCAAAAACTAAGACCAACATATAAAACTTACACCTATGCTAAACAAATCCATAATAATTTCCCATATCTGCACTGGCACATCTTAAGAGATTAGGTCAGGAAATTTAAACACACTCATTTGTAAAGTATAACTTTACTGTTCTGATGAATTGACAAGTTCACAGCTGTGACATATTCTGTGAAATTGGCCACATTCCACCAAAAAATGAGCACTTCCATGAAATCCATCAGTTTTAATGCTTTAATTTCATGTATGAAGATTTTTGGACTTACATCAATAATATCTATATACAGGGTGCACCAATAAAAAACAATCCCCTAGAAAAAATGCTGTATTTCAGTCATGGCAGTATGGACTTGAGCCAAACTTTCAGACTTTTTATGTGAGTTTTCACGCAAGATATCCTGCGAATTTTATTAAAATAACTGGCATAGTTTCTCAGATACAGCAGCTTAAACTTTAAAGTTCACTTTTTCAAGTAACATGCAGTTGCACATTGAATATGCACGAATAACAAGTCAAAGTTTTACAGCTTTTCATTAACAGTTCAAATGTTTTAATCATGAATGTCAGATGCCTATAGCTCACTCTGTATTTAAATAAGACTGTTCTCAATGTCCGTACCCAGCAGTTGCAGCAACACACGATCGAAATCTGTTGCAAAATGATACAATTGCCTTATCAATGAACTCGTGGAGCAAATCATTCTGTATCGTCGACAAAATGGTCTTTTATCTCAGCATTACGTTAGCCACCTTTGGCATGTGTCTTTGATAGTGTTTTAGCATAGTACCTGACACATGGTAATCCACTGGCACATCCATATGGTGCATTTTCTCTTATTTTTACATCCAAATTGCAGTATAATTACTGGTTCACTTAGAAAACTGTACTTTTTTAAGTTCAAGTGGTTGTAATTTTTAAACCATACAAATATTGTGACGAAATTTGCTGCGTATGTGGCGCGAATCCTCCTCTGTGAAAGCTGTAAATTTGGTGAAAAAATCTTTTATAGTAACTGAGATAATGAATTTTTCCTAAGGGATTGTTTTTCATTGGCGCACCCTGTAGACATTGTTATCCACTGTTCCAGCAACTGTCAACATCCAATTTAGCAAGCCAAGTGATCCTTACTAAAAGCCCAAAAATTATTAATGCATATGAGTACAGTATGACTTCTGACTATTATATGTTTAATTGTTACTGAATATACAAATTAGAAGTAGAAAACATAAAATACAATCATTAAGCAAATACACAAAAAAGAATAAAAGTAGCATTAATATTCAGTCAAAATGTTCACACACAGACCTATAACACATAATCCAAATACAGGGTAAAGCTATGTATATGCACCATTTTACTGATAATTCTGTGCTAAAAATCCAGCTGTAAAACTGATTGCAGAAATATGATGTGACAAACTTGCTATTCTCGGTAATATCATGAGCACATAAATAAATAAGTCTCGACAACAACAACAATAAACTAACTATTCGTTGTGTGACACAGACACAAGCAAATACTCTTGTGTTTTAACATGCTATGATTACAGGTAATATTCACGACACTGCTGTTGTCAACGACAAAGCAAAAAGTACCACTACAGACACTTCCAGTCATCAGAGCAGCATGCCACATGCGTATGGTTCCGAGCAACCAGCAACATATGATCTCCTCTACGTGTTCCATAGTGACCTTAGGCCTAAGTGAAACTGCTGTTGAGTTATAAGCTACTAAAGTCGGAGAAGCATAATATCCAACAAAAAATAAGATTAAGTACAAGAAGAATGCCAGATGTATCCACAGTGGGTCTTTGTTATGTGACGCAGTTAAAAACACGGGTGAATATATCAATCAGTGAAACTAGCCAATTCCTAATAATTTTCAGCACACACAATCCTGATAAAATTTCACATCAAGTTACAATTTTAACCAATCTCACAATACAATGTGGTCACAATCAAACCTTGGTCACATTGGCTTGAAATGTTTTAGTCATTTTCAACAATAAGTTATCTTGAGTGTTTCCAGTTTCTGCTGGACAATTACCAAAGCAAGAAGTTGTGTTTATTTTTTTACAATTATGAACAACTATGGCTCTCTATCCTATGAACTCACGAAGTACCTGCATATACGCACCTGTGACAACCAGGAAGTGTAAAACATATGCTTCCTGCATATCTGCCATTACTGACATTCCCAAAAATTTTGTGGCAATCGATAAAAAAATGCCAGAGATATCCGCGATTAAAAATTTGTGCTGCCCGAAAAAGTGGACCAAAGTTCACCAAAATTTTCTGGGGATGCTACTCCACAAAACCCCTAACCAACCCACATTTCGTCACAATTGGTTAAAAAATGACTGACATATCCGCGATCAAAAATTTGTGCTCCCCGAAAAAGTGTCTGTCCGGCCCCTCATATGGACTGCTGGACAGCGGCGGTGACAAAAATTGGTCCATATGGTGGCCAGCATGCCCAGGCAGTGTTTGAAAGTGATTGTGAGTCAAACGAAGTCCGTTAAATGGGACAAAAGCCCCGGAAAGACATCCGGATGGACAGACAAACAAACAGACAAACAGACAGATATTCATGATTTCACTCAAAATGCACCCTAAAGAGGTCCAAAGGCCCAGTGGACATGAAATCAACGATTTTTAGAGGCTGGACAGACAGACACACCAAAAATAATACAGCATCCGCTTCTATGGGCTGTAAATATGGTTCATTTCTGCAGCATGGTGTTCATATCTGCATTCTTTAAAAAAATGCACACAGCACACTTGGAACAAGAAATGATGAACTACGCTAATTACGTGAAAAATAATTGCAATTGCAATATTTAGTGATAATCTACTGATGACAAGGTACTAATATCTGACAGCCAGTGAAAAAGTAGTAATGCCTCTTTCTTCAGGAGTCCAACAGTAGATCAAGAAATAAGTAGGTGATTTTCATTTCACCGAGGTCAGTGCTAGCTCGCTCTCAGTGCTTCAACATGGTTTGTTGGGTGATGAGAGCATATGGCATGAAAAAACTCATTGCCATCTACCTCAAAACATTCATCTTTAAGCAAAATTAGAAGAGAAAAACTGAAGGGCCCAAATAATCCAAGTTCACCTGGGAAATGACCATTAAAACACATGAGGATACGGCGCTTGTACTGGTGACATCAAGGATTACAAAAAAAACGAGAATCACAAACAGTTGATGGACTGATATAGTTCTTGGAATCATGTGGAATTTCATGATTTCATGCAACTGTGGTGATTAATGTCACTGCAAATTCATGATTACCATGCTAACTGTTCACAACAGTCGTCCCAGTTGAGCCGTATGACTGGAGGCCTGACAGGAGCCGTCCTGTTACTTCCTGCATCTCGTTCTCATCGCAAGGTGGTTCTGGCTGCCACAAAACATCCCTCACCTTGCGATATGCACGAACTCGCCAAAAGCCCCACGCACGTTTCGCTTTGCGAGCAACCATCCTTATGGTAACAGGGTCCTGGCGTCTATAGTTCAACCCCTGTATTGACAAATGGTAGAATTCAAAGTTTGCTTCTTCGACATCTGGAAAGTTCCGACGACAATAGAAGGCTGACCACAGAATCGCAGACAATGCAGATACAGCAATGAGTACACAGAACACTGGCAAATATGCAGGAACTCGTGGCTCACTTGCATTTCTATCTGAATCACATCACAAACACAATTAACACAATGGTCATGCCTTACATAAGTGTACGTTATTAAATTCTTTTAAATTAAAAACTTCGAAGTGATATAAATCACGAGACAACAACAGTCAACAAGCGGAACACTGACAAAGTGAACTACATAAGATGGCCGCAACTGATATCCACGAGCAGAAATTTGACTTGCAAACAATTGTGCAGTGACAATGCCACACATATCTGTGATTTGCAGTAAGCCAACAAAAACACATTCTACTAATTGTTGCTTGTGGCTAACAACAGATCTGAGCTGGCTGCCACCTAGTGGTGCTCAATTTCTGCACTAACTGATAGCCACACTTTCTGCTGCTATGTGAACTACAAACCCGAAATATTTATAAACACATCTCTCATTGAAAACAGATGCCCTTGAACACTGTATACTCCACAGACAACAAAAATCACAAAAAAATTAATCAGCCAAAATACAACAAAAATAAACAAAACAGCACAATTAACTGTATCTGTTTTTTCCAGCTTTATCTACATGTGTCTTAAATGCAAGATGCAACATACGTAGTGTGTTTGCATCCATTACATGGAATTCTCAAAAGTATCATTATAATCAGTAATGAAGCCATTAGCCATCACTAAAACAATCATTTGTAGGATGCTGACTATAAATTAAGGTAAAAAACAGTTCATTATAGTGTTAAAAGCAGCATTAAAATATAAGATGCCCAATTACTGAAATTTAAAAAAACATATTTAATTGAATAATTTAAACAATAAACTAAGCTATCACTTACTGATTGTGTTTTCTTTCGTTTTATCTTTCTACTATGTGTGTATATGCATACATTCCTACCGTCATTAAAAATTGTTCATCCCTATACAGTTTTTAGCACCACCTAAAATTTCACCTAATGTCCCAGCTCATTAACAATTGACACACTTCTGTCTAGCCACCTTGCCTGTGCCTCTCATTCATGCTTAGTGCTTGACTAACATATAATTATTATTATTATTTTTTTGAAGGCCCACTGGTACTTCATTCCCAGGGGCACGAAAAATTAAGCAAAGTGGTTGGAAGTCTGGAATGGTTAGTTAGCATGAGGACTCAGAAATTACAAACGAGTTGGTCAGGCAAATTGAGTTGCAAACAGTGATGGAGATATGCTGGTACAGAAAGGTAGTTTCCCGTGGATCTGAGGTGCGGAGTGTGGCGCCACCTGGCAAATGTAACTAAATGATCCGTACTCAGTGTAAATGGGTGAGATGTGCTAAGATGAATAAACTGATCAAGATCGCCATTTGGGCAGCAGACTCACATGGGCTCTCTGAACTATCTAATAGTTTGGGATGCACACTGGCAGTATGACTGAACATTTGGTGGTAGGTAGCACACAAAGTTGCAGTCAGTGCCAGTTGGTTTAATAGCCCAGACATAGTCGAGTGTCACATTTCTCTAGATGGCATTTCCATTGGCACATCTCTGAGATTACTGTTCTAGATGGAAAAATGCCCACTGGCACCATTGTAAAATTTTATTTTTTGGCCACCGAAAAAAAATTGTGGAGGGTCCCCCAAAGTTAAAACCAGGACTGACAACTACTACAACATATGTCGACAAAAATTTACTCTGTTGGCTCATCTCAGAGTGTATGCTTTCAAACACGAAAAAAACATCAGCAATACATACGTCAACCATTCTATGAATGGGCAAACAAAGAAATGAGTTTAGTAACCGAACTGAGAAACTGCAACACAAGTATGTGGCATACTGATAAATAAGCACGATCAGTGATCAAGTGTTATTACTGCATACAGGAGCAGATGAAAAACATTAAATCATCACTACAACATACCAGACAGAGTGAAACTGTGAAAGCCAACAGCAACTGGATGCAGATGGCTAAAAGCCTTGAGCCAAACATCCTGTTTTCTGAATACCTGTACTTTCATCAAGTAGCGGCCAGGTGGTACATGAAGTGAAAACACTTTGCTCATGTGCGATGTTGTCTCAGCTGTAGTAGCTGTGATGTCAAAAAAGCCAGTGCTGTGATTTGCAACATCATTCGTCCAAAGATACACGAAGCTTTCATTGCGTAAGCTGTGACTCAAGTTGAGCAATGCTGCATGGAATGTAATGATAGAACCAACCGTGACAGGACTGTTGCTGTGCACATCCACGCTCACTACATACACACAATTAACCACAACATATTTCGCCATTGGCAAACGGTAGGTACACATTCCACATTTTGTCCATCAGTCAGTCAGTCCACACTCTACGGTACATCATATTAAAAACAAACATAGCTTTGTACACACTGATACTATTTGACTTTTGAATTATCTTCAACATTGTAAATCATGCACAATATAATTGCCAACTTTGCACATCATAACTTACGGCAGTTATTCAGAGATACTAGAAGATAAAATTCATAGCTAAAACATACTTAACTAAATATAAGGCTGTGCTAGTAAAGTAGTGACACACTATTTCGAGATTTTAACCACAGCAATTCAGACACATTCCTGCTATCAATAACTGTAGCACTACCAAAAATACTGATTCGTGTTTTAATACTGATGTACTGGTACAGCATGCCCATTCTATATACATAAATGCTATCATCCTTGATGCCAATATCATTATCTGTTGTGTTGTGTTGTGTGGATGCCTCTAACTAATCAATCCAATGCAATCTGATGGGTACGGTGCAGTTAATTCCTATTTGTCCTGATCTCAAAAACATTATATACAAATTTGTAAACATCCTTTTCCAGTTAATTCAGAGGTAAAGCTTAAAAATATCATCTCGCAAGTTGGAAAGTCAGCAGCCTTGGCAAAGAATGCAGCAGGGGATAGAAAATTAACTGACAAATAATAAACAAAATAAATAAATCTAAAGCGGCAGCAAATGATGCCATAACAGCCACACTAAGTGTCAATAAACACTAAAGTGGCAGCAAGCCAATATCCTACTGTATCAGTTACGATTAGTAAGGTTTAATAGGGTATGTAACTAAGTATGCCAAGTAGGGTTAGGTTTACGGTTAGTGATAGGGTTAGTCAGATTTTAGGATGAGTACTGCCACTCTGTGCCAATTTACTTCATTTTAGTGTTTCTGGGTGCTTATTGTGGCATCATTTAACACCACATTAGCACCATGCAAACATAATATTCGGACGGTACTACAAACTGTGGTGCCACCTGATCCTCAATGCCAGAACTGCAGTCACCAGTGCTAGAGTGGATAATGGCACAGGTATTGTGGCATATTTTCCTAGGCGCCTAAAAAAGGAGCCTATAAAAGATTGCTGCAAACTATATCAAACATGTCAGCAATTAGCCAATCAATCACTAATGTTTTGTGCAATGTAGCATTAAACTCTCTGTCAATGATTCGTCATTATGCGATGGCACATGATCACTGATCAGCACTCTGTCTCATCTGGTGAGTACTTGACACTGTTCATTTTTGTACTAAACATTTCACACACTAAAATGACAGTAATGTACCGGACTTGATTCGAACATGAGAGACAAAGGGGCTGTTTGGTTGTGCAGTGCCGAGGGCCTATACTAACCTGAATTGAGGTCGGGTGGTAACATTAAAATGTGTGGCCTTTGCTGCACTGACCTCATGATGAGTTGACTGGTAGTTCATGAAGGGCACCCAATGATGCCGATGTTTAGTGTCTATATCAGTCGATCTCTACTGCACACTGCATTGCATTGTGATGCCACAGTTATAAAGTTTGATTGACTTTCACTAACTAAACTATACAATTCAAATAATTGCCAGATCCAAACATAGAATACAAGTCAAGACAAGGTATTTCTTCAAAAGGTACCTAAACTTTGAAACTGTAGACTCCTTTAACAAATACATAAGTTCAGATCTGGCATAAAAATCCACATCATCCCATCTGGATGCCAGGACACTTGAGTATGGGTGCATGGGCCCTGCATCCTGAAAAATGCATTGCGTTGTCTGACGTGTATAACTAAGCAAACACACCGTTTCGTTTTAGTTAATGAAATTTTAAAAAGTGTACGGACTAGGGATGTTAATCGGGTCCCGTGACCCCGGGACCCGGAAAAACTACCCGAACCCGGGTTTCAAACTACCCGAAAGCTACCCAAAAATTTCTAAGGGACAGTAAAATTTATTCGGGAGAAGAAACTGTGAAAAAGAATTTTTACAGGAACGATTCAAAACATAAACCGAAACATCAACAAGGCCAAGATGGCGGAGTGCTGCAATAAGTATGTAAACAATTTGCCGTGTATTATAACTCGACGTGATGCATTACGTTA
>Ga0209782_1001246_pt1 | contig 12965 bp, 10 predicted proteins | sample WorMetmaBAHAMAS1_FD_187390 | JGI IMG/M metagenome (GOLD analysis project Ga0209782, IMG submission 187390) | Marine gutless worms symbiont microbial communities from Max Planck institute for Marine Microbiology, Germany - Inanidrilus... | ecosystem: Host-associated > Annelida > Digestive system... | reverse complement strand
AGGAACACACAAGTAATGCCATACGATAGACCTGGAACTCTAGTTTTCAAATGGGATGTTTTGTAGTTGCAGAATTTCTACTGACAAGCACGTCGCGCGGTCCCTCTGCCATAGCAGAGCCACTTGTTTTACTTTGTGTTTAATATTATCATCGTGTCAAAGTAACTAATAGATACTTACAGAAATAGCTTGCACATATTATAAAAAGAATTTTTAACTGAGAAAAGAAATAAAATTTCATATTTTTTAAACATTTTGAAAAGTTTCAGATTCCCCCAAACTTAGTCATGTTAAAATGTAACTAATTGTAAAAGTACTAAAACACGATATTAGCCTAAGTGTGTTAATTTGTTAAAACACTGTCAACTAGGGTGAATAGAGTATTTAAATGCGGTGCTTATTCTGCTGTTTGGTGATCATTGGTCAGCCAGAGAATGTTAATGTAACTGATCTGCTGCTGCATGTAGGTTTGCTGCTTCAATAAATCTTGCACGCCTCTGTCCCCACAAAATACTCTAAGCTATGTTTATTGTTGGGCCCATTCTATGCGGCCATATAGCGGTCCCCTCTGTCACGCGTTGTCGTTGTCGTTGTCGTTGTCGTTGTTGTTGTTGTCGATGTCGTAGTAGTTGTGGACATCGATGCGCAGGCGGCGTGCGACAGTAGCAACACCTGGTGAATGGCAATGTAAAATTAGAACAGGCGGCGTGCGGCGGCTCGCAGTGTCGAATGGGCCCAACATTTTTCAAATGCTTCTTGTTTACATTGCCTCGCCCAGCAGGGGTGTGATGAGTACTGAGTACTTGAGTGTGTCAGTTTGTCTGTCTGTCTGTCTCTTTATCCGCTCACATAACGCGAAAACCACAAGGCCAAATTTTTCGTGCATGTTGCCTGTGGCTATGGCTCGTTCCTCCTCTGACGGCGTTGCGATACGTTATATACTTCCGGTTTTGTGGATGACGTTATGTGTTCGTAGCATGGGCCAATGGGCTAGAATCAAACACGACGTTATATTTCAGTGAAGTGAGCTCGCCAGTTGGACATCAGACAACTAGTGTTTGGTCGAGATGATCAGAATGCAGCACCAGGGCCGGGCAAAGTCAGCTAGCTACGATTTCCTTGTCTGAAACTGTTATAGACCTTCTGGTACGAGGACTTTTTTCTCGGACAGCGTTGGATTGCCGAGGTGCTGCAGTAGCATGTAGGCGCCGGGCTTGTTTTGCTCGTAGCTGTAAAACACTCTCACGTCTGCATCCTTGGTCTGTGCACAGCAACACACAACCACCAAATGCTCAGACTTCGGGTCGGTTCGATTTATTGTTCACCTGCGCCGGGCGATACAGTTGTCGTGTTGAAGTTGCAGTCAGTTGAGTTGAGTTGAGTTGGGACATTTGCAGTTGACGCCGAGCTCAACAACAGTTTCAACACCGCCGTATGTACGATAGACACAACTGAAACCAGCACACTAGTAAAGGCCTACAGCAGGAGCCATGCATGGGTCTCGAGCTGGTGCTTGAATGAAGATAGCGACAATATTGCATTCTTACGTTTCAACTGCGTAGATACATACCGGTGCTAGCTTGTGCTGCTGCTGCTGCGGCTGGGTTGGTGGACGTGGTTTGTGTGAGTCAGTCGAGATGTGGTCAGTAGCTACTACTACTGGCCTCCAGTCGGCCGAGTACTCAGCACTGGTCAGCAGCAGTCGTCGCTTCTCGCTCGCTCTGACCGCCATCTTGGACCACGCATGCTGCTCCTGCTCCTGCTGCTGCACTCCCGACTCCGCCACCTCCTCCATCTTCTTGATTACAACGTCGTCATGGCAACCGCAATGACGTCACTCTCTATGACGACTAGCGCGCCGCTGCAGCGATGTATCGAGCTATGACGAAATAACGCGTTCGTGCTCGTGGCTACAGTCTAGTGTACAGTCCAACCCTAACCCTATTCCTAACCCTAAACCCTAACCATAACCCTCACGTGCAAATCTAGACTGGTGTCCAGTTCGTATAGTGTATATTTGCACGCAGATTTACATAGTAGACGTGTAGGCTACACAAGTTAAATGACGCTGCTCAGAGCAAACAAATGGCTAGATCCATTTCATGACTCCCTAGTTTTCGGTTTACACCACCTAACCTAATCATACAAGTACAGCGTCCATTCAGAATCGAGATTATTAAGTTTCATGGCTAGTATGCAGAATACTAACCAGTGTAGCAGACTAGCCTAGCCGGTGGCTAGTAGGGTTAGATTAGTGTTAGGGTTAGGCCAAAGTTAGGGGTTAGGGTTAGCGTGGTTCCTATGGCTCCCTATGATCGACATGTGTTCTTATAAAATAACGAACTACTTGCCATGTTTAGGCACCGGCTAGTATTCTACATGTGTCCCAGTTTCATCTGTTAGCTTATAAGGCCAGGGCGACCCTAGACCAACACTAGTTCATTGCATGGACGCATCATGTTGCGACCTTTGCCTTCACATGAATAGCCTACGCCGCCGCTGCTGCTGCAAGCCCTAGGGTCCACTGCAACAAATCACGTGACTATGTAGACGTGTTCTAGAAAAGCTCCGCCTCCGACGCAAGCTCCGCCCAACGTTGCAGCGTTCGTCGTCTGTACAAGAACACGTGCAGCGGTAACACACTGGCTACGCCACAGATAGCGCTTATGCCACACAGTAGGTGCACGCTGATCACATAGCAATGCCAGCAACTACAGCGACCGAATGAGTGACTGATACGCTTACGTCTAGTTCAACATGGTTCGCTAGGCGTCAGGCCTACAGACGTGCCTCAGGTCAGAATACAAGCCAGCATGCATTAAGTAAGTAAGTAAGTAAGTAAGCCTACGCTAGCCTATTTTGCCGGCGGCGGCGACACCGTATGACGGACGCTACCGGCTGACAGCTGTAGCGTGCATGCATGGTCTCGTAGTGACAGCAGACTAAATTCCACCTAGCTTGCTGCAGTTGCTCATCTATATACACACATGGCGACCGCGACAGCCACGGGTTACGAGCGCCGTAGGCGCGAGTCGCGGGCTAGAGCGAATATACTGACAACAGCGTGATATAATCGATTCATTATCCGTTCGGCGTCTTTCGTGTCGTTTTGCTTGTAGTCGTGGCAATGTAGTTGGTCCATCATCGGTCTATTTGTCCTGTAATGCGACCAAGGGACCACGTGCACCGGGCAGTCTGCATTCAACGCACCAGCGCTGCCGACATTCAAGCCGCGTTTACACACGCGCTAAGTCACCTATACTATTAGGCTGCGGACCACGCGTTACGGCCTATTCCAACGCACGTCTAGACGTAGCGTGGTCTGTGTGCCTGTCTGCGCGTTGGTCGCAACCGTGAACTGCGCAAAAACGGCTGAACAACCGATCGAGATACCGCTTGGAACATAGATTTGTGTGGGCAGAAGGAACCACGTAATAATTATATGGGTCCGGATCCCCCGCGGGAAAGGGAATTTTAAGGGAGATATATGGCAGCTCATTGTAAAGCATAGCGACTATGCGCCGCTGTGGTGTGAATGTAGCGCACCTGCGGTCCATTGCTTGATCACGTCCGCGGAGCTGGCGCACGCTGTGGACGAGTCCATTCGCCGCGAAAAGCGTGGCGATCCGACATGTTCGAGTAACTTTGGGCAACCTTGTAGCTACTTGTAGCTATAGGACCAGCGACGAGTTTTATATACACTATCGTTCGATTCTGTCAAAGTTCATTCATACTTGTTGCGGTGTCATGCGGCGCCGTGCGGTACCGCTCGCCGCGGTACGGTACAGTACGGCGCCGTGCGACACCGCAACGCAACGCACCTCTCGATATAGAAAAATTTCGCCACAGCACGTCGACTGTGGCAAGTGTTGCCAACATCTTGACCAATTACCGTCGCTATACACTATGTACAACACGACAGACGTTAAACGGGACTCGTATCGCAGTGTGACCGTGGCTTAAATGGCACCACAAAGGCCTATACACACATCGCGCTATCTCTAGACGACAAGCGGTCGTCGACGTCGTCGTCTGATTTCATTAATTCTTCCATCACCGTTCTCCGTCTATCGACGTCATGTTTGCTCGCTGCTATAGTTACTGTCTCTCGCTCGACCTCCACTCCCTCCCTCCCTCCTGTCCACGTTATTACTTCCTCGCTGGCTGGCTGGTTGGCTGGCTGGCTGTGTGCAGGGTTACATTCAGTCGTCCTCGGCGCGCCCACTAACTATCATTACCACACGTGACTATCACTCATCACCGCCTCACTCACACAAATGTAACGATATTCACTGTTTCAACTCCCAGTCCATGTTCTGTAATCGTTCGCTTATGCGGACCAACTTATGCAGGTATGATCCATCAGATGACCAAAGCGAAATCCTGAGGTATAGGAGGTGTAGCGTAGAAATCAAAAACTGATGGACCGTTATACCTCCGTAAGTTGGTCCAGGATTCTTGTTACACAAGTTGGAAAACTATCGAGATTAGTTAAGCTGTGGGTTGAGGTGGTTGCGAAGCGGGATATTACGATGCATCTCAGCGAGACAGAAGCTATCAAGCAGCGCATTCTACACGGACATTTCCGAACTCAGCAGCCGTGGAAAGATATCTCAAATACTGTCGAGTCGCAGACGCCAAAATGGTGACATAACACGCGATCAATACAGTATCTTGACAATACATGAGTTCATGGATGAATGTTGTGACTAAGAGACTCAGCTGTTTACATTTTATTAATTATTTGATTTACAGTGGAAAGATGGGTTGTTTTTACACAACGTTAGCCTATACGAGTATATTAGGGCCTATAAATTAGTTTGCTAATAGAATAAAACTATTGCTGCTATTTTTTTACATCAAACGTGTAAAACAGTTGCTAAACAGTTAACCAGTTCTTTTCAGTAAGAAATGAAATTATTCGACAACTTTAGATTTAATAATCTTTCATATGGAAAACAGACGGTTTAAAAAACGAGTAGAAGTAGTGTCCGTCTCTAGTTATTGGGCGTACGGTAACGAAGAAACAGATTGTTTGTCTGCAGTTTTCATATCGGGCGTAGGCCGTGTCTTGTCGAGTGAGTATTCGCAGTGGATTGCTGGATGGCGGCGGCAGCAATGAATGCTGTTCCATTACGTTGCGTGCGTCCCTCGACAATGGCCCGTGTGCGCGCGCAACTGGTACACGACATAATAGCCCGACCGGTCGGTCGCCGCTCGGCTAGCCACGTACCACGCCGACGACCAGCCGGTGAACATTTCGACGTAAAACTTGCACGAGCCAGATGAACGCCGTTGTCCGTGCGTCCGTCCGTCCGTCCGGCGAGTGTCGTCAATTACCATTGCAAATGTGCCGTTGTCCGGCGGCCGCGTCCAATGTTCTCATTCACTCCGCGCCGCCGCCCGCCGCTGACCGACATTGCTCACCACTGACCACACTGACCACCACTGACCAGTCGTTCAGTCGGCCGGCCGGCTGACGCCGCTGACCGGGCGTTTCTACTTTATGACCCAATACTCGGCTAATATCAATGAACGTCTGTGTACACTGCACGTCAACTACAACGAACATGTCTTTTTAGCGCGAGAAGTAATATGCACATCTCGCACTTATGCTACGATGTCAGTGTCCGTCTGTCTGTCCGTCTGTCTGTGACGGAAGTGCATTGGCGCATTGTAGCTAATTTACGTTTCAAATTCCGATCCAAATTTACTGCGCGTGCTGTGCTAGCCACTGCTAGGCCCTCTTGTTGTCTTTCTCCACAGCTAGCGTGACCTTGCGCAGTGCAGCAAAGTGGATGTTTTCGATCGAATCTGTTTGTTTGTGAACACGATAATTTCCGAACAATTCAACATAGGATGATGAAACTTGGTGTGTATAGGTGCATTGTACAAAGATCTCCGCCGGGTTCGAATTTCAGGGCCACAGGCCCCATTTCGGGGATCCCGACCCCCAAATGTGACACAATTAACGTAAATGAAGCGCGGTTGGACGTGACTTTGATGGGCATTGCTGTCGGTAACTAAATAAGTAAACGGCAGCGCCGTGAAAAATCAGCATATGCTGTCTAGTTGTATTGTCCATTGTGTTTGACTGCTGTTAGTTCATTTTTAGTCGTCAACTTTCTAGACGATGAATCTCAAAAAAATACTAAACCGATCCTTACCGTCAACGGCGTTAATTGCATAGTTACTTAAACGTGTTCAGTATTCAATAATTTTGTTGGCGACAACCTCGAGTGGTCGGGAATTCAATTCACACCGCCCGACTCGACTAGACGACTACGTAGACCGTCACGTCGAGTAGTCTAGTCAGGCGGTGTGAATTGGTCATTTGGGACGAGTGTTGACTGACCGCCGTTATAGTATAGTTACTGTTACGTCATCAGCTGTCCGCTATAGAACGGCGAGGCGTGCGGCGCGGCGCGGGCGAGGCCAGCGGCGGAGCCCAGCGCGTGTGGGCGTGATAGCACGGTAACGTGGTCGGTGTGACCTCGATCCTAGATCGTGTCCAGTTGTCGTTTAGTTCCTGAGTGCTTGCGGCAAAGTCGTATATAAAACATGTGAGAAGCTGAACCCTTTATGTCTTTTGTACAGTTATTTTGTTATCTCGCGAAAACTACGATACATATTCGCCATTATACTGTGTTATACTGTGAAAGTATTTCGACAGACAGGTCAACAATGCAATAATTGGTCGATCGTTCATTGCTTCTATTCGAGCATAATGCGGCGGTATGTATAGCCAAGCGATGTAATGTCGCCGCCGACGACGAAATATTCACACATGGCCGCAGCGCGCGTATCGCTTTGTCGGACGGAACACATGCGATGTTGCTAGCCTATCTGCTCAGTGCAGGTCTGTGGCGAATTATTGATGAGACATAAAGCGGAAGGCGAGCGAGCCGCAAGGAATCGGCCGCGAGCAGCACAGACAGAGACAAGATGAAATCGATGTGTCATTGTCGTTAGAACGATATCCGCATGCATCCAGCTCGCGTCTATCTATACACGCTGACTCAATTCAACAACACACTATACACTACTTTTGTCCGTAACTTCGCCAAGTGCTGACCGATTTTTTTCTTTACCGAGAGACTCATGAGTAAATTTACAATAAAGTCTTTATTAAACATCCCACCACACATTAAATGCGTAGCTACACTACCTTGTGATTTCTCATTAGTGGCAATAAATGTTCCAGACTGTCGCAATTTTCGGATCTTAGTATTTCACAAGGTAGTGTAGCTACGCATTTAAGGTGTGGTTGCATATTTAGACTGTATTGCAAATTAACTAACAAATCTGTTAGTAAAAGAATTTAAAATTTGGATAGCATTTGGTGATGCTATGAGGAAAAGTATAGTGTTTTGTTTTTTGAATCACAGTGTAGGCATATGCCGCTCAGCTGCAAGGCCCAGGGGCATCAGTTGGACGGCCGAGACATCAAGTCGACGGACGGCGTTGCCGACGATAGCAAGTGTAATGTTGACACGGAAATGATTCGTGTACGCCATAAAACCCGAGAAATCTGCGAAAATCAGATTTGGCGATCGCTATAAAATGGACGTTCTGGCAGTTTATCGGCCTCGTGACGATTTTTACTGTGTCCAACAGTCTGTCTGTGCAGTCTGTCTTTCTGTCTGTCTGTCTGTCTGTTTGTTTCTCAGTCTTTCCAGTAACTCAAAAAGTGTAAAGCTAGCACGAATGAGGTGTCCATTTCATGATAGTTAACTTTCAGATCAGATTTGAAATCAGTGATCAAAGACTCATTAAAGAATGAAACTGGACCTTATCCGATCAACCGACTAATGAACGGAACTGGAGTACCATCTTCAAAATGCTGGGAGTATTTTGCCGCTGTGCTTGTCTACTAGGTTTCGCCGTCCATGGACCTCGTGTGTGGAACAGTCTTCCTGATGAACTGAGATCACCCGACATCACTCTGACCACGTTTAGAAACAAACTGAAGACGTTATTATTTAACGTGTAACTGTTGTCTCCAGCGCATTTGTGGCATCCCGCGAAAGTGCGCTCTATAAATGAGCTTAATAATAATAATAATAATAATAAAAGGCGACAATTATTTGTTGTTACGGTGATTTACAGCTGAGCACTGCATGCATTTAGCTGTAATTAAACATCGTCGGAAAGTTAGTTATGACAGAAATTTACGAAGCATCATCTCAGTATCTTTATTCTCCTGTAAAAGTAGTTAAAACACGGAACTAATTACCTAAAGCTTAGATGGCCGGACAGAAAGGTGTATGTATTCGATTATCCCTTTGGTGCATAGGAGGGTCCGGTTTATACGAAAACTGAATTAAATGAGTGCCAATAACGTAGCGAGAACGCAACAATAGCATCAACTTTGCAGTGGCAATATAGTTGCCACTACGCACTAAAAGGCTCAAAACGCTGGTGAGACGGCAAAGTTTGATTGCTTAGCACTTCCAGGAGACGACTGTATAATATATATAGGACTATTAGACATAGTCCGGAACTCGTGGCAAGGTATTATGTGTGAGAAAGTTTTGGTTTGGGTCGCGTCAGTTCGTGTTGTTACCTTGTGAAACACCTCCTGGTTAGGTCGGGTCAAAGGTCAATAGTTTTGACCTGGTTCCCGTCTCTGCGATGCAGTGGACGTAGCAGATGTGTGCAGGCTATAAGCTTGCTGCCGTGTCTTTCACAGCATTAACGTTGTGTCGCTGATGCAATGGGCTGCTGCTGCTGCTGCTGTTGGTCCTGCTAACACGCTAGTTGTAGCCAGCGCATCACTGTCGTCAAGACGGATGTGTGATGTGGCCTGTATAAACTGAATACTGCTGAGAGACTGTCAGAACATCGTGAATTCGCGTCACTGAACTGGTAACTGTTCTCTCTTAGGTGGACGGCGGCTAACGGTGTCGGGTGAGGGCTGCTCGGGAATGTGAGTGAGATGGGAGGCGGAGTGGACCGCGTTCTCGGTCTCGCGTCGATCGGCGTTGGCCTCCTGGCGACGGTCGTCGTGGCCGTGGCCATCTCGGCCGACTACTGGCTGCACACCGACGAGCCTATCGACACCGAGCTGACCCCGCCGCCCGGCATGGAGCCGCCCGCCGACGACCTGCCACCGCCGGCAGCCGACAGCGACGAGGCGGACGTGGTCGGTCCGCCCTCGAGCGTCGTTGCGATGGTCGCCACGCACTCGGGCCTGTGGCGGTTCTGCGTGGTCGCCAAGCTCGACTTCACCGGTCGAAATATCTATGTTCTCCGTCACTTAATTTCTGTCATATGCGACGTAAAACTCTGTCGGTCAATATTACACTGTATGCGATGATGTGTTCATAAGGAAAGCAAAGCAAATTTGGTGAAGTGAGCATCATACAAGAAGGCGTTTAGTGCAGTAATGGGAGGCGGGATAGGGTTCGTCCGACCCCAACGATTGCCCTAATTCCACCACTGCGTATATGCAACATTCAGATCCTATTCGTTTGTAGCATGTATTTTGCAAGTTCGGCATTTCCTATAAACTTGCATAACAACTAAACTACAGGAAATATAGTACAAGAACATGTCACATAACTGTAAGACGGGGACAAACAAATACTGCAGCGATCAGTAGTCGATTTTATTTCATTACTATTCGCTTGGGGCGGCAATGCTATGCCGAGCAGGCTACATGATAGGCTTTGCCGCGCATTTCTAGTTATCTTCATAAGTTACAACGGAAACAACTGCACGCAGTCTGTAACATTTGCAAGTTGAATGAATGTTTTGGGTGCTCAACGACGCCGTTGTATCAGGCACAGTCTCCAGGTCACGGACACGGTGTCACACCGTGTCTCTGTGTAGCTAGATGTACAGCTCATTAGCAGCATTTCAGTTAGAACAAACAAGCATATCGACGACGACGACGACATAGTGTGATGTGACAGATGAGGACTACTACGAGGAACTGATGGCGGAGCCGAGAAGATGTGGCTTCATATCGTACTTCAGTCAGGGCTACGAGCGTATCGACAGCGCAGCAACCACCGCATCCATACTACGTACGTACGTTATACGCATCCTTTCATCATCATCATCTAGCTTCAATACGCGCTACAGGTTCGTTCCTTATGGATGCGTTGCGGTGCCGTGCGGCGCCGCGCGTCACCGCAACGCAACGCAACGCGTCCGGTGATGTGACTGACTGCGTCGACGTGCGTTAATGCACAGACTCCGTTGATTGAAATCAACAATAAATCGAAGCAGCGGAGTTTGAGCATGAACGTAGAGGCGCGGTTTGTGGGTGTGTGGAAGCTAGGCGACATACGCAAGGCGACGCCGGTGATAATGCTCAGCCTGCTGCTCATGTTGACCGCTCAAGTCGTCAGTGTTGTCGGACATCTGCGCAAAGACTATCGCACCATTGTCGGAGCTGTCCTGTCAATCATCTCTGGTACGATAATGATCTGTATGTAACATAACGTATTCGTTCAATTTCAGAGTTGACAGAACGTAACAGTAAACAACATCTAAAAAGTATACATGAGTTCAAAGGAATAATACAAGTTGAATATAAAGCTACAAGTTTTGGCATAGGCTAAAATGATGAAATTCGTAAGTGTGTGTGTAAAAAAATAAATTATTACGTCGCTAAGCTTATATTTTTTTTAACATTTGTTCAGTGGTAAGAGTGTAGAGTTTATAGCTCAGGGTGGTAACAATTTTGATCCCACAGTTGTTGTGAGATCCAAATATAACCCGACGCCACTGACCAACAGCGTGATCAATGAAACGCTACGACAGTTTTCCTACTCCGTGACATTTCACTAGGTAGTGAAGCAACATACTTGAGGTGTGGTGGGATTTTTAGTGACGGTATTATTGCAAATTTTCTCCTGATTCTGAAAGTGAAACAATTTCGAAAGTCGGTTAATCTTTGATGAAGTTACGGCGTATAAAAAATTGTGCCAAACTATTTGTGCCATGACCGTGTACATTTAGCGTTGGGTCTGGCACTCGGTCACATCTTCTACATCTCGGCTGTCAACGACGAAGTGTCGCAGTGGAAGCGGCCGGACAACGCTACCGACGAACAGGTCTTCTCGTACCAGTACCAGCTCGTACCACGTGCCCCCCTCACCCCTAGTCGTACCACAGTACGTGCTCATTCTCGTACCAGTACGGATGGGCGTTCTACGCCGCAGGATCATCATTCACCTTTCTCATGGTACGACATTTCCGCCGTTGCATACACGAGGCCCGCCTGGCCCGACGCACTTTGAGAGTGGGGAATCCAGGCAGTTTTCAGTCGGCTTTCAGCATCAGCAGCCTTCACGAATTGCACGAAAAAACGTTTCATGAGGAATATGCGTTGTACACTGTTATCCTCAATGAGAAACCAAAGAGTCACGAAATATACTATAAGCTTATTTTCAAGCTCAGCCAGCTAGTAGCTAGCTTCTGCAGTAGGCTTTCTGACGAAACACGGAACGACGAAGGTTGCATCTCTTCATTCAACTGCAGCTGTAGGTCTATTACTGCGTCGCCAGAGTTCTGTCGGTCGCTACTTGATTTCTTCAATATGGCGGACTTGCAACTTACTCACCGTGCTGTAACATGGGCCTACGATTTCCAAAGTCTTCTAGTAACTGCGACCGTAACATTTTTCATAATCGTGCGACCTTGAACTTTGAGCTATTGACCTCATTTTATTTTTTCATATCACGGTTAGCGGTTGCCATTTGCACCAAGTTTGGTGTTGATAGCTCAAGTAGTTTTCCTTTTCAAGCGCAGACACACAAACATACACAGACGCAACTGAACACAATGCTCTATCGCGCGGCGTGAGACAACGCACGCACGCAGCAGTTGAGCACACTCTGGTTACTAACTTGGCCTCGTCCTGACGGGTGCCAAGTACGGTAGTGTGATGAGTATATTTAATTGTTTGTCTGTCTGTCTGTCTGTCTCTCTGCGTGTTCACTCGCAGCTCGAAAACCACATGGCAGAATTTTACCAAATTTATGTGCACGTTGCCTGTGGTCGTGGCTCGGTCCTCTTCTGACGGCGTTGCGATATACGATATTATGTACTTTCTGTTTTGCGGATGACGTCACGTTTTCACACAATGGCCCTATGGCGCGTCATGTGTATTCCTATAAGCGGCGATAGACAAGCATAGCAGCAGCCGAAACTGCTCAGCGATGAAGACGGGAAGTATTCATTGTGAGTTGCGCACCGGGGGCGAAGTTTGCTATCTACGAGTGCCTTGTGCAGTTTGCAGCGGTCGGCAACATAACGGTCTACGTGAGGCGCTATTACGTGAGTCATGACGTCAGGCGCATACTGACCGTCGTGCCGGGACTGGAGGCCAAGATGGCGTCCGCCGACACGCCCGACGATCTACCGGAAACAGTTGTTGGAGGAGGCGTGGACGATCACAACGCCGGCAGACCCACAGCCGGCACCAGCAACGCCATCTTCTGACTATATACGATAATCATTTGACTACACTGCCCTTAGCGGCGCAGTCGCGGTTGTAAATTTGGGAAACAGAGAGTGGGGGGGTAGGCCTGAGGAGCGGTAGGCCTACCAGTCCCCAGCCGACGATTCATGTTGAACTCGCCGACAAACGACAGAACTCACACACTCAGAGACGATAGACGGGAACTTTGGAGTGTTTCCACGTGGTCGTGTGTGTCAAACACGCGCTGCTGACGAAGTTGTAAGCTGCGGTCGCAGGTGGTCATCAGCAGATCTGACGTCGACAAGTGTCCGACTCTCGACACGTCGGCGAGATGACGTCACTTTCGGCGATTTAGCATGTCTGTCGGCCAGTTGATCTGCTACCCGACAAAACAGTGCGAGTTGTTACGAACCTTTGAACGGAAAATTAACAAGTAGCTCTGCTATGGCAGAGGGACCGCGTGACGCGCTTGTCAGTATAGACTGATGATTTAATCGACGAACTGCCGGTGGAAAAACGACATTTGAGT
>Ga0209782_1001245_pt1 | contig 12969 bp, 7 predicted proteins | sample WorMetmaBAHAMAS1_FD_187390 | JGI IMG/M metagenome (GOLD analysis project Ga0209782, IMG submission 187390) | Marine gutless worms symbiont microbial communities from Max Planck institute for Marine Microbiology, Germany - Inanidrilus... | ecosystem: Host-associated > Annelida > Digestive system >... | reverse complement strand
CCAGTAACGGTGTTAAAACACTGAAAGTAAACCATTATTCAATAAATTGTATTGTGCATGACAGTTGTGGACCATGCTATGCATGCATGTGTGAACAGTTCTTAAATTTACATTTTGATTTAGGTTTCATTTGTGTGTGTGTTTTATGTTTGGCATTTTGTCGTTTTGTGTTAGGCTTAGATATTTCGATTCATGTGTTACGTATGTTTGTTGCATTTCATTCTGTTTCTTCAGAGATTGGCTGGGAAGAAAATGTGAAATATGTTGAGTGGGTCAAAAAACTGCGTCTCAGTTAATTAATTCAGTTCGAACTTTATATGTGTCAAAATTGATTTTGGTCAGATTTTAGATGCAGATTATTCCCATGCAAAACCCAGATCTGATAACAATTAAATTTCTGTTCCTTTGTCATCTACTGGCATTTTGTACTGTCAGAAGAAATCTTTATACAATGTATGAAGTGTTTATCTTCAGCTGCATGTCTTAACGCATGTATGTTGTAGTGATTGACAGATTAGTTTTGACAATCAAATCTGTTGTTTGGGTTTTGTTTTGTCATCATAAACATTTATGAATACCTACTGTCCGGCTGGAAAATAATGCTTCCAGGCCACATACTTTATATTCAGTGAATTGTTATGTCGGCCACATCCATATTGGTAAGCATAAATCATTGAATTTATTTTAACATTAATGCGGTGTGACGTGGCCACTGGCCAGCATACATTTTGGCTGGCATGTCTGTCTTAAGGCCAATACACATTTTTTGGCTGTTGGTATCGACCAAAAGCTGTTGGAACTGTTATTTTTGTTGTTAACTGTCATTACGGTGTCGGTATTTTTGACTTATACTGTTTAACTTACACAGTCAAAGGTCCCATGTGCCAAGTGTCAAATGTTTTGTCCCATGTGTACAATTTCACTGCATCTTTGTTCCGGTTCAACTTTTTGTAATATATATATATTCAGTGGATTTAGTGTTCAACATTCCCAAGTGTTCATATACACATACTTCAGCTGTGCTGTATGATGGTTGTGCTGGCAGATTTTTATATGCTACATTTTACTGTGTTTATGGTTGCCGTTATTTTTCAGTCAGTTTTAGTGCTAGTCTCATTCATAAGTGCTAGTTTCCAGCTTGTTTCAAGCAACATGATCCATACCGGGATATATCTGAACAGTGACAGGAACTAGTCATGGCAAATTTAGAGTTGTATAAACTGGCATACTAAAGTGATAAGAATGAGAACGGAACGACAGACATAGCATAATGGCCAACAACTGTCTGGACACATGCATGTCTTAAGAGCTGTCATGTTACCATCGTAACGCAGATAGAAATAAACCTGTTTTATCTAAACCCTTGAAGTGTTGGTTGCAGTTGCTGTGTATGCAAGCAACTGTTAGCATAAGTAAACAGAAACTTCTAATTGCAACAACATCAAACTCGATACCGGTACAATGTCAGTCTTCAGCATTGCTTTCATCTCAGTCATTTTTGGTAATTACAGAGTTTACGAAAAATCACGCAGTAAAAGCAGACTTAAAGATGAAAGTTAAATGAGTAATACACAAGATTAAAGTTAAATAAGTAATATGGATTAAAATGTAAATAAATGACTTGGTGCTGAGTAATTTATATATTAACTTTTGGGCTGCGCATCTGCATCTCGCAAGTGCACTGTCCTAATTATTATTATTATTTCTACTATCGCAGCATCTTGATGTAACAGCTGCTGCTCTTGCTAAATGTATGTAATATATCCATATTTATGTGCATACCAGGTTGTCTAGTATTTCAAACTATCTGTAAGAGCACTGGTGTCAGACGACCATTGAAAATGAAGTAGTGAAGCCCTTTCATTTACAGTTCAGTTGGTGGATCTAGAACCAGTGCCAGAGGCGGCTTTAGGCATGTGTGGCCGAACAAGGGCCCCCCCCCCCACAAAAATGGACCCCACAAGAGGGCAGTAATTTTTTTAACCCGCAGAAAATCTTTTAAGTAATGATACAATGAAGAAAGCCATTCATGTGGCGTCCTGGCTGGCACCAATGGTGTTCATGCCGAGTTGCAGTAGTAGTGTACATTACAGCACGGGTGCCTATTGCCTAACAATGCTATATTGACTATCTCTGCTGGGAATGCAGTCGGACAACTAGGTTATTAGAAACGGTTATGGTATTCATGTGTAAAAAATATTAGGGTCCCCCGCATTTTTCTGAATAGGGCCCGGTTTAGGCCAAATTTGGCCGTGACCAGTGCATGATTTTTCCCAGTTGGACTGAGTGCTTTGACTTTCATTCAGTGCTTAAAACAATGCTTAGGTGAGTGGAGGTGAACATGGCCTGTAAAACACCTATACCAGTCATCCAAAAGGTTTTAGAAGCTGGAGGAAGAAAATTAATGGAGCAACAAAGCCAGCTTCACCTTGAAGGTGAAAATGTGCGTGACAAAACTGTACAACTTGATGTTATGGCTGTCATTGAAAATGCAGTGGCAGTTACGTATGGATTATTCACATTATGTGACAAAGAAATTTTAACTTGTTAGTCATTAATGAATATGCACAGTAACAGTGTTCAGTGTACTCTGGGTGTTGTTATTTCATTTGCCATTTACGTATTTTTGCTGTTTTTTTTAAATGTATAAGTGCATGTCTGTGTACACTTGTGTTAAAAGACCGTCGTGCTGATATGCAGTGTGCTTAGCCATATCATACTGGCAGTGGAGTGTGTAAACTGCAATGATGTTCAGCAAACAGTGGATATACAAATTTCATTACCGAGTGTTATATTTGTGGTCAACAACATGCATGTGCTGAATTTGTGTTGCCGTCATCATCATATCATTTATTATGATGTCATCTACTCTGCTGACATTCATTTGTTTAGGAGAATAGAGCTCTTTCCATCACCAACCTTCAGTAACAAACTGCAGTTTAAGCAAATGCTAACAGTAATACGACACTTGTCAGCAAAATTCAGAAAGTGGTCATCCATAAAGGATGTCCACAAAAATGTGGTTTTTACGCCATTCCTTCCCCCTTGTTTCTTTTCTGCATTTGCTCTACTCCTCCCTCCTGCTGTGTGGATGTCCATAGTTCTATGTTATCGGTACATGTCAGTCACACATCACATTACGTGCACGTGAAACTAGCATCTACAATCAACTAGAAACCGTAGACAAAGCTGAGTTGTCAGTGCTGATGAAATGCAACACTCCTGTGGGAATGCAATGCAGCCACAACAACATCATAAGATGTGACACTATAATGCTGGAATGCATTAGTACTGAGATATCAAACCCAAGTCATCCTGCAACAATAATAAAATCAAAAGTGGTCTGCCCTACTACCAATATGGACGTTAATGTCTTCAAACCCGCCATCTTTCTACTTTGTCCACATTTGACTCAACGTCCTTCCCTTCGTCTGTGTGGACATTTTTACGTATGTTTCCAAAGGAATTATTTCCTAGGATTGCATTCTTCTATTTTCTGTTAAGTAGTGTCATCATTTCGGCTGTCTTCTTCTTCACATTAACACATACAAACTGGCTTAAACAAAAGTGCACTCTGGTATTACTGGCCTTACTCGAAGTTCACAACAGTTTCCCAAAAGGACCTCCGCAGACAACTGAAGTGGGTTCTTCTACAGGCTGAACTGCCCTTGTTCTTTACTGACCTACAGTATCACTGCATTAACAGAAACTCATTCCAACCAAGGAATATTGCCTACTGGACTGGTCCTTTGTTGCAGTGGAAAACCCAGAGGGAAGGGATGCTTCACCCCATACACCTGCTGTATGATGCCAGTACCATCTACCTCCTAAATAGTGGGTAAATATTAATTTTTAGTGCGAGATGGCACTTATGCTACAATGTCAGTGTCGGTCTGTCTATCTGCGACGGAAGTGCACTGTGGTCGCTGTGCATGCCGGGAAGAGGGGAGGGGTCATCTCACACTATGCTAGCCACTGCTAGGCCCTCTTGTTAAAAGCCTGACAGTAAACATTAATTGAATTACTTTGCCTTGTACGGGGTTCCCATGCCTCCTTGAAAGTACTAGAAATGTGCAAGGTACTGAAAAGTCCTGAAATTTGCTACGCGATGATGCGGATGAGGAGTGCAATAGTGCAGACACAGATGCCAAAATATTTGCATCTGTACACCACTATTCCATATAGTATATCTGGGTACTGCAGCATAGTTGGGCAAGCGTGTTCAATTGTTGTGCATGATTTACGCCGGTACAGTACATTCAGTGGGCAAAAGTGTAGTTAGGTCCGGTTTTTCCACAGCAAATTAATCTCCCGTTAATTAAATTGTCCGTTTAGGACGATTCAATTGACGAACTGCCGGTGGAAAAACGACATCTGAGTAAATTGATCATTATCTGCCGGATTAAATTAACGGGAGATTAATTTGCTGTGGAAAACCGGACCTTAGTACAGTAAGCACTACTGCAGTAGAGTAGTAGTCATGTCGATGATGATGTCCCAGAAAAATGCTTCTGGCGTTCTCAGCGACCCTCTCTTCTGAGGCTTTAGAATTTAAGGACGTTCAAGATCAACCGAATGGCAATGTTACAGAAATTCACAGTAGCACTTGTGAGCTGTCCAGTTATGCAATAAAATTTTCCAAACAAACTAAACGTTTTCCAGGACTTTTCAAGGACCACCTTCATTTTAAATAATTACTTTCAAGGCCTTGACTTTGCAACATTGAAGGACCAGGGATACCCTGGGTTCTGGAAGATCCTGGAATTTTTTGTAACAAGAGAGTGGGAACTCTGCTTGTAGTTGCCATCCAACAGCAAGTACTATTAATCAAACTCGCGCTTGCCTGGCAAGCCAATCCTCATTCTCGATATCAGCGTACGACCATATAATGATGACTTTAACAACTTGCCATACAACTGAAAACTTTATTCACGTAAAGTTGCCTACCGTCAAATTGTTGACAACATCAGACTAAGCTAATGCACAGGAGACGCACATAAATGTAGTAATGTACTAGTAAAGTATATTGGTGACAACTAAGCTAGCACTATACACAACAAATATCATATGACAGAAACACATAAAGTAATTGGTACAACAGATAACAAGATGCTAGAGGTGATTAACCATGTTCAATAAACCAGTTTGATACTGTGTAAATAGCACCTGTGTTACACGGACATAAATGTTCTGTTCACCAGAAAATCACTAAAACAAAATGCCCTTCACACAGAAGCACAATTTACAGACCACTGCTTCCCAACGTTAATGCCCGTAGCATCTACAGGGTGCACCAATAAAAAAACAATCCCCGAGAAAAAAATTCTGTATTTCAGTAATGGTAGCACGGATTTGAGCCAAACTTATGTGTGAATATTCACGTAACACATCCTGCAAATTTTACTGAAACAGCAGTTTTGATGATGAATATCAGCTGCCTATAGCTCGCTCTGTATGTAAACAGTGTTTGCAATAGGACATTAACCACCAGTTCCATCAACAAACGAATTCTGTTGCAAAATGATACAGTTGCCTTATTAATGAACTTGTTAAGCTAATCATTCAGTATCGTCAACAAAATGGTCTTTCAGCTCGGTGTGATGCTGCTCAGCATAGCACCCCACACATGATCATTGATTGGCATATCCATATGGTGCATTTGCTATTATTTTTACAGCAGAATCACAGTTTACTCACTGGTTCAGTTAGAAAAATGTATTTTTAAGTTCAAGTAATTGTAATTTTTAAACCACAGCCAATATTGTAACTAAATTTGCTGTGTATATGACCTGAATCCTCTTCAGTAAAAGCTGTAAATTTGGTTAAAAAAAATTCTTTTACAGTAACGGAGATAACTGAATTTTTCCTAAGGGATTGTTTTTATCTGCGCGCCATGTACACTGTGTCTCAAAAAAGATACCATCCAACCACCAATGATAATTTTAACAGTAGTGACAGGACTGACATACACACTGAACAAATAGCATCCCTCTTGACACTTAAGTCATCATTATTAGACAAATCTTTCTAGGCAGTCACTTGCACTGGTAAACGCACAACAACCAAGAAAAACTACACAAAGAAAAACAAAAAAAATCAAACCATAACACAAACAAAATGGTCCTAGTTGAAACAACCAAAATATACAAAAAGCCAAACCTTAATCAACGGTCACTTGTAGGAACTGCTGTAAAGCGTCAACAGTCACAGCTCGTCTATTGAGCACTGGAAGGCGGCAGACGAGTGGAGGCCATCATCATGAAAGTGTGATCAATGAAGACCATTAGTTTTGTGTACCGCATTACATGCAACATGCACCACCGACACAAGTCTACATCACAAATAATTAATATCGGAATGTACGGAAAAGTGCACTATATCACATTTTCCTTATCAACAGGGCACGACCTATTCCGAAATTGATATGACAGCTGTCATTTCAACTGCTAAATGGACCCACGTTCATGAAGTCGGCACTTTTCTGCAACATGCTGCAATTCCCCATCCATATATCCAGTTACTATTTATTCATATATGCTAATAAATGCTAATAACCAGTTTGTGCTATGCTTACCTAGTGTTATACCTGACAGTGCGACAGCCGAACAAATCATTATATGTGCGTACTACGCAGCGTCTACAGTGCTCAGCACCGTTTACGTCACAATGTAATCTGACAAGTCATCACTGCCAAGAACTTGAATACCACAATTTAAGTACACATGTTGTTAGTTATTCTGTATCCGTTCACTGCTATGAGTTAGTGAAAAATACTGGTTGCCATGTTGTTTCCTGTTATGAGCATTTAACACGAATAGTGAGTGGACGGCGAGAGTACTGAAGTGCTTTTATCCAAGAAATATGCAGACACTATTCTGTAAAATTTCCACAATTCTTCCGTGAAATTTGACAGTTTTCACCGCAAAATAGGTTGTGCCCTACTTAACGCGCAATGCTAGCAATTTTCATTGTGATGCACCCTTGAAGTGACTTGATATACTACGGTGCCATACAAGTTGTTGTATTATTGTAATTATTAATTAAATCCACACGGTTCAGTACTTAATCGACACCGATAACTCTGTACAAAGTTTGCATGCACACGCAGTCACACGTTGGTATAAAAAAAATTACATAACAAAATTTACAATTCAAAAAGCAAACGACCGTAATACACTTTCCATCAAGCACAGCTGAATTTCTACAACACCACACTGCATCGGTGCGCAAGAGACAGAAAGTAACTCGACATGAACTAGCCACTGAGTACTGTAATATCGAAGAATGGTTGCTACACGTAACAATGCCAATATGTACACGAGTTCGGTTTAGGTTCGTTGCCCATCGCGTGGGTAATACTTGGCGAGCCTGTCGTGCGAGATTCTCTTTAACATCTCCTTCGGGAAGATTCTCAACAACTGCCAGCCAATGTCCAGCGTCTCGAAGATAGTACGATTCTCGTACGGACCTAAGTCGACCACAGAAAACAGCGTCAGTTCTATCATGTTGTGTCCAGATACAGCTAACCAGTTTTCAATAGTCCTTATAAATACAGAAATTCTGTTATTTAAGAATAAAAAGAAAATGCCAAAAACACTGCCGTTGATTTTTGTAGAGAATTAGTGAAAACTGCCATGAACAGGATTTTGTAAACGTAAACATAACACTAAAAAGATAACATATATCAGTTTATTCATAAGCTTGAATTGCAAAATCCCCACAAAGCTACCAGTCTGCCTGGCTTAATGCTGTAATGGTGAGGATATTCAACTTGCACGGGAGCAGCTTCCTCATAACATCCTCGTAGCAAATGTCACGAGGATGTCGCTAACGTGTCATGAGGAAACTGGGCATGTCGGACGAGGATATTACAAGGATGCTAGCGACCTTCATGTCAAAATGGTCTGGCGTGTTGCTGACATGTCCGCAACAAGTCGTGCACGTTGGGCTCGTGGAATTTGGAAAACAACATGACAAACAGACAAACGGGTAGTACTACCCGACATCTTGAATGTTGGGTAGTGCTAGTCCTGTTCAAAGCGAGGATGTTGCTTTGAACAGGATTAGCATTACACCAACAAGTTACGAGGATGTCGCGCGTGTCCACGATGATGTTACAAGGAAACTGCTCCCATGGAGTTTAAGATTTACCAAACAGTATAAATTAGTATTGGCCATAAAACAGCGATACTGCAGCGCTGGAAGGTAAATTTAAGTCTGGCATCACGCTGGACATGTATCACAAATTTAAGTGGTTTATCCACCTATGGGCTCAAGCTTTAAGTATCTTATCCCTCGTGTGCTTTCATCACTATTCCATCCAACCAGTTTACTGCATCGTAATCAGCAAGAAAAATCTTTGCAGAAAGCATAGCCAGCCATCGGCACTCATTCGCTGTATGTGACTTTGTTCCAACCATCCCACGTGTGCACTTGTTACAAGATACAAGGCCTCGGTTGTAAGTGAGATCAGCACTCTATCTACACTCCTCTACAAGGTACAGCACTCTTGCACACACAAATGACATCAGTGAAAAACTAACTAAATAGCAGAATGTAGCCCACCTGGCCTAATAGTAAACAACAATGCTCTGGAATGTCTGAAGCTGGCATAACCATATAGTATGCGCAAATGTGGCCGCTGCCTTCTTGCGAATTTGAGTGAAATTACTGCAATGTGTTTTGCCAATTTGTGCCAAATTTCTACCAGACATAGTTAGCTGGGTCATCGACGGTGTTAATGTGCTCATCGGTATTGTGATCATCCAACCTGTTGTGGAATGCCCGTGCGAAAAATGAAGGTGGGGTATGGCAATTTTGCTGATTCACCCCCAACCTATAACAACATCCCTTAAGTGACCTGAAAACCATGGACCCATATGTCTAGTACAGTCCTGAAAATGTGGTGAAGACTGGTCCAGTACATACTGAGATAAACTGGCTGAAAAAGGACCATTCAAAAAAATTTAAAAATAGACGGAAGAAACAGCTCAGCAGAGATAAATTATATGCCACTAAAACTATTAAAAAAAATGCGCTGATGCATGCAGTATTGAGCTAGAGTACCACTGTAGAAAGGAAAAACATCGTCACCTTGTGTGATAAAATTTTTCTCAAACTTGAGCAGGAATTCGAGGTAGAGAAGGTCATCAGGCGTCAAGGCCTCCTCACCCACGACAGCCTTCATCGCTTGCACGTCTTTACCGATAGCGTAGCACGCATACTGCACAACAACACAGCATTAGACGGAAATCATTCTCTTTCACTCGGTGCTCTTAGGGCGGGCTGCACCAACCTCACTTAAATCGTCACTTAGCTAATGGCCACTTAACTTTAAGTAGTCATTAAATCGCCAATTATATCTCCGTTTAATTAGCAGTTAAGTGGCGATGGTGCAACGTGCGCATTTACACTAATCTCGACTTAAGTCAGAGTTAATTGGAGATTTAAGAACTACTTAAGTTAAGTATGGATGGTGCAACCCGACCTTAATCGTTTTCTGTGTTCAACTAATTCATTTCCCAGGAATTCTTCAGCACAGAAGTGCATCAAGCTCGTCCAATTTAACTCCCAAGGTAGTACATGAACTGTAAACTTACTTTGTAAAGTTTTATGTTCTGTTTTGTGAATGTATTTTTGCATTTTGTGTATATAATTGTATTTTTGTCTGTGCTGCCATTTGGCGTAATAATAAGCGAATAAACTCGGAGTCGGCATTTCAAACACCAAGTCCACTTGTCAAATTGTTGCCGCTGATACCTTAACATTCTTCAACCAAGTATCTCATGTGAATGAAACATTTATTAGACTGCATCACCCACATGCTGTGTAGAATGTAGCTGCAGCCTGTTGCTACAGATGCTCTAGCACTGAGGTCTGTGTCTGTTGGGCAAAAACATCTGAACCATAAAGGATGCTGTTTGGGTGGAGGGAGGCAGACTTTGAAATATAATAAGGCAGAGCACTCAAGGGTAGTAAAACAAAAAAAGATGATGCCAACACGTTATTTTCTGTGTTCTGAGCCAGTACTTCTGAATTCCTTTCAGTAAGCGCTGACTCTGTTGGTTGGGTAACAAAAACGGCATCCAGTAACTCTTGAAAAAAACAATAAGTAGAAAAGGTACGGAAACAGGAGTAATAAAGCATAAAATACCAGTTGGTTCGACACGTCTGCATGGTCATCTCGCGTCATGCCTTCACCGATGGCAGACTTCATGAGTCGAGACAGCGACGGTAGAACGTTGATTGGTGGGTAAATCTACAGACACATCGTCAGTAATGACGAGAGCTAATATGTGTAGATATATTGGTAACAATGTATCGTGTGGAAAAATGATATACCTCCCCCACTAATGGCAGTTCGACGGGGGCATATCGATGGTGCGGCCACCTAGTAAATGCTTACGAAGTGGCATCGGCTACAGCTTTGTTGCCATTTTGACTCCGTATGGCCACACTGACTAGTGGGTTCGACTTCCAGTACGGGGTTTCCTGTTAACACTAAAATGCACCATTTTTGAGCTCGGCGCAAAGACAGACAGACAAATGGATCGTTGCACTGAACAATGCCCCCCTTACGGTAATAACACAATAGCAACCAACAACAGCTGTTTAACAGCATTATTTGTGTGAACTTTCTCCACATCGGATGAGCTATATTACCTCTGCCACAGCAGTTTCTTAGGAAGGGTTATTAGAGGTTGAATGCTTTTCCTAACAGTCATCATAATACTAGAATTAGAATGGTCAGTAATTATCTAGAAACAAAGTATCCACTAGACTGGGAACAAAAACCCAGCCCATGAAAGTAACATTCAGCCACCAGGACTAGTCACCGTACTACTGACAATAATGCAGCACAAATATAACATACCATGAGACGATACACCATATCTGACCGACCTGTCTATTATGAAGTTGTCGGTCGACATAGATCTGTCCTTCAGTGATGTACCCAGTCAGATCAGGAATGGGATGTGTTATATCTAACACACACCGCACCACTCTGTCACGTATCTTTCATACGCAGCATGAAAAAATGCCGAGGCTTAATGCCCACAGTGCTCATCCCTCTTCTTTTGATCCAATGGCCAGTATACCACTCGATATTGACCGCTGTGTTGTAGTAAGAACTCCCGTTTTTTCTAGAAGTGGCATAGTCATCACTAGTACTCACTGTGCCAGGCTAAGTTGACTGAAAGATAGATTATTAAATTTATAGATATCAGTATTAAATTAGCAGCTATTACTACTACTACTACTACTACTGCTACCATCACCATTTCACCACTATCACCACTTTGGCCATTTTTCAGAACAATCTGTGTTAGCCGACACCTGTAGTTAACAAAATGGATAATCTTGATCTAGCAAACTTTTACTGCTCCTTGCTGATAGCAAATAGCAGTGCTCATTCGGATTAGGGAAAAAAGCAAAAGTTCTCCTCAAAAGAAGAACACTGCACACTACCTAAATAACACTGAGTCAACATATTGTCAACTGTAACTACACTTTCACCTTACAATATCTAAACAACAACATATGCCTAACTTACTCACATGTAAATCGATAATAATATAGACCAAAACAAGCAGTGTACTCATTTGTAAATTGCACCATAATATCAACCTCTTCATTGTGATTATCACAACATGCATGTTCAGTTTTTGTTTTAACTTGCCTTCTTTCACAGATTATCTCCATGTGGGGCCATCTCCCCCCCAAAACATAATATCTTTGGAATAATAATAATTTTTTTTATTCGTTAATTAAAAAGCTGACATACCACAATTTAAAAGTACAGAAATATTAAAAGTTGAAGTCAAAAATACACAGTACAAACATAAAGACAAATAAAAACACCATCAGTAAGTGTCAGCAAACAACATTCTAATTAAAAAGTTGCAGTCTGTTAGATGAGAACAGGGGTTTGGAGCATAACTGGATGGCCTTTCTGTCATAAAACAGTGTCAAAGTAGTGAAGCTGGTGGCTTGACAGCAGCGGTAGCGTCGTTCGTCACAGGAATGAAGTTACTCTATGCTGAGCCCGGTTAGTATTGGGATGGGTGATCATCTTCGGGCAGGTATACCACCTCTGTATGTAACCAAGCTACCTAGCTCAACTCAGAGCCTTGCATCCCTCCGGGGTCGATGAATCAAGTAGCAGCCTTAATTTGGGAATGTCACCTCTGTCGCGTGACAGTTAACACTGTGTGATCCCATATGGCATGTGAGTTCCCGCAGCAGTGAGGCTAATCGTCGCAAAATGCTATACTCCGTTTACTTACTGAAGGAAATAATTATCGCAACAGCCACAAGTGCAAATAGCTCGAGACGAAACAACCGAGTGGAGACTTCTTCTGTAAACAGCAAGAATCTGCCAACCGTCGTTGGGCATGGTGAGAATTGGTATCTGTGTGATGGACCCGCTGCGGCCCTCGACCCGGCCAGCACGCTCGTAGATCGTCGCCAGGTCGGTGTACATGTAGCCAGGGAAGCCACGTCGGCCGGGCACTTCCTCACGAGCTGCTGACACCTGCAGTCATAGCAACCATGCCGTGTATTCTCAGCCTTACATTTAACAACAACAACAACTACCATTTTACAAATCTAGTTCTGTTAGCTGGCATTGCCAGTTAAGAACTGGATAACTCTGCTGCAATAAAGTTTCACTGGCAGTGCACCCTTGCTGATGGCAACTAATGTATCCAGATGAAAAGATGACAATTACTGGGTTAACTACATCATATCTATAGGGCGCGTCAGTTATACATGTATAAGAATATATCTATGTTATTTCTGTTTCCGGTGAAAGACAGTAAGCTTAGTACAGTCATCATTGAAATATTTAATGCATCATGTTGCGGTTAGTCTTCAACAATCTAAAATTACCTTACAAAACAATTGTATAAATAATACCTCGATAACTCAGCCCACTTTGTCCTTTTATTTTTGACTAAAAATGTAGAT
>Ga0209782_1001244_pt1 | contig 12970 bp, 6 predicted proteins | sample WorMetmaBAHAMAS1_FD_187390 | JGI IMG/M metagenome (GOLD analysis project Ga0209782, IMG submission 187390) | Marine gutless worms symbiont microbial communities from Max Planck institute for Marine Microbiology, Germany - Inanidrilus... | ecosystem: Host-associated > Annelida > Digestive system >... | reverse complement strand
AAACAATCCACGGTCGTCGATTTTGTTTTAGCTGTTTTATCGCAGTGTTTTATCGTGTTGTAACCACGGTCTTAATGGTCCCATCAATCTCTTACAAAGTTATCTAATCATTTTAAAACTTCCAAGAAACAAGTAAAATGCCATGGTTTCATTTTGCACTTTATTAGAGTTATTTACATACGACTGAAGATGGTTAGAATGCAGATCTATAAACGTATCAGAATATGAATATTACGCTGTTTTAATAAAGCAGCAATGCTTTTCGCATTTTGTTGTCATTTTAGAGTTACATTGTTTGATTCTCTGACAAGCATATTGCACAACACATGACGATGATTCGGCTACATTGTGTAAAAATTTGGCAAAGATCGGTCCAGTAGCTTCGGAGTTTAAGAAGGGAGTTTGTGGAATTTTTGCCGCAACTCTGTTGCAATTTGACGATCGTCCTACATTCGGCACACTGGCGTTCTGAGACGAATTGGAACATTGCGATTACAGCGGGTTAATCAGCAATGATTTCTGTACATTGTGTAGAAATTTTGTAAGATTCGGTTCGGTGACTCCGGAGTTCAAGGCAAAAGAAGTTGTACGGCCGGCGTCGATAATCGTTGCAACGCTTAGTTCACCTATGTTCGCTATGGTGCAAAGCTGTTACGCACTGTAGTAATCATTATTTGAGTGTTTTTCATAAGTATTCGCTAGGGGGCGACACTACGGCGCCGAGAGGGCTATACGCTAGGCTTTGCAACGCATTTCTAGTTATTGTTATTGTCATTTGCTATTAGAAGATCATACTTGTTTTGTTTACTGTAGAAAGTAGGTTTTATGACGTGAAATATTTATATCTACGTTGTATTATTCTCAATCGTCAACACTAGAGAGAACGGAAAAATGCATCAGCTGCAGCAGGAGGCTTTTTGTCTGAACAAAGCTGCCCAAAACAATTTTAGTATAGGTTAAGCTTAGTTTGGATACCATAATCCAGCAGACTGTGGTCTATCTGTAAAGTCCGTCTGGCCATCGTCTAAGTTTCTCACAGGTCGTGGCCTGAGGAGAAGCGACTAGACGCCGGCCGGCGAGAAAATTGGCCCATCGTTTCTTGGACTACCTAATCCACCACTTCTAATCGCATCTCGACATAGTCAGCCATTTCTTCACAATTATACTCGCTCGAGTTACCAAGGAACCAACGGACACAGCGACGCGGCCTAATAAGACGTTGGCAGAGAGTTTATCGACAACTAAAAACTCGATACATCTGCATTTGTATAGTCTGTCAGTTTACTAAATACGTTGATCATAGCTAGTCACAGCACACGGATAACAAATCATCCCCAAAAATTAAGTGGTCCCGGCCAGATGAAGATTTTTCGAATTTTTGGCCCCCAAAGTATATTTTTGGAATGGTTGAAGCTACAGTAGCCAAATTGTGTTCACAGAGAGTGTATATCACGGGTAACACCGACGACTTTCGCTAGCAAAAGGTAAATGTGAACGTGTATAGCAGTTTGCGACTAGGCTCACGGTCACCGCAGACGTGCCATATGTCATCACACAGTGTTATTTCTAGTCACCCAGCAGAGGTGATATTCTCACCTTTACCCCAGCCAATTAAAGCTGGTACTCGATTTAGCGACCTCCAAATTTAGGTGAGCAGTATCCGAAACTATAAAGTCTTTTCCGTAGATCCAAACGTGTCGCTCGCCATCTCAAATTGTTAATTTTAGTTCCCTGAGTAGGTTTCGAAAGTCTATTGAAGTTAATACTCTGTTGCAGTTGTTGCTGTATCCTGTGTATACTGTTTTATTATTATTTTTGGTGGCTTCTGTAAGTGCAGATTCTCTGCCTGGTTGTCAAGCCTAACTGTGCGATTTTACAGTTTTTAGCGCGAGATGTAATATATACATCAGTGTCCGTCTGTCTGTCCGTCTGTCTGTCTGTGACGAAAGTGCATTGGCGCATTATAGTCAATTTAGGTTTCAAACTCCGATCCCAATTTACCGCGGTGCATGCGGGCGCGAGCACTGAACTATTTATAGTTCAAGGGATCATCGCCGGGAAGAGTGGAGGGATCATCTCGCGCTATGCTAGCCACTGCTAGGCCCTCTTGTTGTTATTGCGTTTGGCGAATAAATGATGATGATGATGATGCGTTGTTGGACGTTGCCGGTCGGTCGTTGTGTATTTGATGGTCGATCTGAAAGTCAGTCCTTCCTCGCATTGCTTGCTAACACATTCGTTTGGCAAAACCACACTCGCCAATAGATCGCGAAACGAAAACGACAGAACCCACTTCTAACATAGCCAGTAGATCAAGTGGCGAAATGGTCGTCCCACCGGGCACCTCTCTGAGTGACCAACCACTTCCAGTCGACGCTAAGCCCATGCCGATGAAGTATATGGCGTGCTCTTTTCGTACGAAACAGTGAAATTTGAGGCGGACTAACGAGTAGTCAAGTAAACTGGACTCCCTGCAGCGATGTTTGCGTGATATCCTTGGTTTAGCCGTTTTGACACAATACCGGCGTGTGTGTGAGAGACACACAGACACGTTGCGCGGTAAAACATGTATGACGCGTGTACGAATTTAGCCCGCTCGGCAAACTTGCCGACAGGGCTGTATATTTTGCGTAGGTTAATTTCTTCTTTTTTAACTTGAGCCAAATTATCTTATGATCTACTGGAGCGATTTTCACGATTTTTTCACGAAATGAAAGATATTTGCGCGCGTTTTATCGATCAGGACCTTTTTTCCCATTTCTTAAGGGACGTTACCATGGCAACCAATTTTGGGCAAAATCGGCGAAATGATCATTCAACACGCTGGCATTTCGAAACGGATTCGAATATCGCAATTACGATTTACATATGATACATGGCAATATATTTGCTACATTCTGTGCAATTTTGGTGAAGATTGGTCCACTAACCTTGGCAAAGAACTGGACAAAAATTGGCATATCCCACCAAATATCTCAGCAAATACTGGAGCGATCTTTACCAAAAATTGTAGTATTGGTAGACACCTGCATGGGGATCATTAAGTTGTCAAACATTTTGCGTAAGGGACGTTGCTAAGGTAACCAATTATCTTCAGGAGCTTTTTGCAGACGTCGAAATTGATCGTGTACACTCTTTGCTCTGGCGTTATAAAACGGAATGCAATATCGCCTTGTAAATATACCTCTTAAACGGCAATACTGCCTCTACAATGTGTAAAAATTTGGTAAACATCGGTCGAGTAACTTCGGAGTTTAGAGGGTAGAAGTTGAAGATTGTGCCGCTACTCGCCCACAAATTGACGATCGTCCTTCATTCGGCATACTGGCGTGACAAAACGGGTCAGAATATCGCAATTTCGATTTGCGTATGTTAACTGGCAATCATTTCTCTACATCGCGTAAAAATTTGGCAAGATTCGGTTTGGTGACCCCGAAGTTTAAGACGTAAGAATTTGTACGGCCGTCGTCGAAAATGTTTACCACAGTTAGTTCAGTTACGGTCACTAAGGTCGGGTTGCACCATCCACACTTAACTTAAGAAGTTCTTAAATCTCCAATTAACTCTGACTTAAGTGGAGATTAGTATTAAACGCGTTGCACCATCGTCACTGAACTGCTAATTTAGTGGAGATATAATTGGCGATTTAATGACTACTTAAAGTTTAGTGGCCATTAGCTAAGTGACGATTTAAGTGATGTTGGTGCAACCCGCCCTAAGAGGTGGTATTGTTAGGCACTGTGGTGATCAGTAATTGGGTGTATTTCATAAAAAATTCGCTAGGAGGCGACACTATGACGCATTCATATTTTATCTAAACCGATCGCGTTCTGATTGGTCGCGGCCGCAGCAGACTGGATCGCTTCACGGCGCACGATCCAGTTAGCCGATTCTGCGACTAAGCGCACACGGTTCAAATGCAGTAAGGTCAGTTGAGACGAGGTCAGACGAGGTGAGTGATCATATGAACGCTCCCGTCGGCGTACTACCGTCGACGTCGCGCGAGACCGACGACGACGGCGTACAGGAGGCTCGTCGTGGCGACGGCGGCGGCAGTGTGGAAGCTGGTGAAGAGACGGCGGACCGGCGCGGCTGCGGAAGCTGCGGCGACACTGCGTGTAGATGTGACGGCACGCTGGTACGAGTAGTCCGAGTGAGGTTGTCGCGACCGCTGGCCGCCGTCAATCGACGAACGCCGCTCCACTGCGACCACAACCGTCACACAACCACTGGTTAACGTCGAAAATCGCTGGTGAACGAACTCCAGTTTCACCGGTTTTGCTCAATCGATATATTTATTATCCCCGAAATTTCAGCGTCGGCGCCAAGTCTTGAGGGTAAACGAGTAAACGCGGTCGATATAGACGTCTGCAAACGATCCCTACAATTAACAGATTACCACAGCAATATCCTTGGGGAGAGATCACAAAATGCATGTCAGTTTTGTAATGCACATCAATTTGTCTACAAAGTGAGAAAGTTTGGTGAAGATTGGACCAGCATGTTCTGAGATAGTTGGCGCGATATGGCCAGTTGTTCAAAAATTTTCACTTTCTCCCCCGGTTTAACTCACAAACTACTGGACCGATTTTGACCAAGTTTTAGCGCGAGATGTAATATGTACATCTCGCGCTTATGTCATGGCAACGTCCCTTAAGGAATCGGGAAAAGGGGTTCGGATCGATAAAATTCATGCAAATAACTTTCAGTTGGTGAAAAAATCGTGAAAATCGATCCTGAGATAATTTGGCTTAAGTTTAAAAAAAGAAATTAAGGAAGGCAAAATATATGGCTCGGTCGGCAAGTTTGCCGAGCGGACTAAACCAATTACGGAATGACAAATATCGATAAATAACACTATAAATCGTACGCGAGACGCCCCAGTAACTTTAAATCAATGAAATAAAAACCAGTGTTTATATTTTGTTCAATTTTCAGCGGTTCAGTAGCTGTGTGGACAGCGGGGTCGACTCAAGTCAGTGCAGTTAGTGCAATGTAAACGACGCTTTAGAGTTTACGGCGCATGTTGCCAGACACTGCGCGCGTTCAAAGCGAAAGTGGCCAACTTGGAGTCATGGAAACCGAAGCTGTTGCCGACGTGACGCCGTTGTCAGCAACTAGAGTGTACTGACGAAAACTTTCCGATCGGACTTGTCGCACGTAGAGTTGAACTTCGAGCACACCGTCCAACCGATCCTATTATACACGCACATCACATTGCAGTAAGTAAATTAGTCGGTGTATTGATTGTTATAGTGCAAACTAGAATACCTAGCGGTATATGGTTGCGCCTCTATGGCACCTTTCCGTCAGCTCTCAACACACGGTCAAAAGTTTGACCCTGAATCCTTATATGAGCCTATGTAATTTGAAACTTTGCACCCATATTTGGTCAACAAATATCAATTTTAGACCCCCCCCCTTACATTGGACTTTTTGGTCCGTCTTGGTCTGAACTTTCATCCTATGGGTGAATTGCGGGGAGGGGTTGGGCCTCGGACATGTTTTTTTGTCACGGACAGAAACGTGACTACTTAAGTCGCGCCTCCTCGCAGCAATGTGCGAGAGGCGCGACTAAAAATCAAGGTAGCAATGCGCCATGATTCCTAAACCCCAAATAAATGTGCTTTCAGATGTCGCCTGAATAGCTGGTTATCTGCCACAGTTTACCCGGTAAACTGTTGAATAGGCGCTGTATTGCAACTGCAAAACTGAAGAAGTATATCTGCTAACGCCGATGGCCCGCGCGACACTGCTTCACGTAAAATCGACCATATTGCACTGCCCGCCAAGTATAATTACCAGACAACGAGCGTCGGTCGATAGCAAATTGCAGACCGAGAAATGTCGGTTATTACCACATATTCGAACGATAATGCTCAAACTCCACTTAATCGATTCGTTGCCGGTATACTATACAACCAAGTTTGCAACAAATACAGTGACAAATCGAACCGATGGAGCTTAGGCCTCCTAAGCCTTAGTGGGGCCTCGAGCGCCGAAGGTGCGATAAGCAGTTAGTCTGTAAAAATTGGACCTTACTATAAGAACTATACAGACTGGCCTATGTAACTTTACGGACTCTACAGACAGCTGATGTAAGATAATGTCCGCACATGGTTAACGAAATAAATGTACTCCATGTTTTTTTTTCGATGGGGATGAGTCAGTGGTGAGGGAGATAAAACTAGTCACACAAAAATATCTTCGAGATCGTTTCAAAATCTAGAACGAGTCGTCGCAAATGAACGGTGTCCGACCTTGACAAAGCATGAATAATTCAAGGATATCCAGAAGACTTGAGACTAGTTATAAGCGCGAGATGTAATATATACATCTCGCTACAATGTCAGTGTCCGTCTGTCTGTTCGTCTGTGTGTCTGTGACGGAAGTGCATTGGCGCATTATAGCTAATTTAGGTTTCAAATTCCGATCCAAATTTACCGCGCATTGTGGTCGCGGTTCATGCCGGGAAGAGGGGAGGGGTCATCTCGCGCTATGCTAGCCGCTGCTAGGCCCTCTTGTTATTATCGAAGACGACTTCTGTCGGATCGTTAGCAACATAGTAAAGTATGTCGGAAAAAATATCGGTGTACTGTCTACTGTGAAGTGGTCGGTAGACGATGACCGCAAAATATCCTGATCCATAAAAATAAGTAAGTAAAAGAAAAGTAAACGGAGTATAGCAGTTTGCCCGCTACGGGAACTCACGTGCTATCATATGGGACCACGTATCTGCCACCCGGCAGTGGTGACATTCCGCCTTTACTCAAACCAATTAAGGCTGCTACTGGCAGTTTACTTATTAGTTATTACGGCATTATTCTACCAAATCTCAACGGATAAAAATGTTTTCTGGTTTCTGCATGAACCACGAGCGGTTTTGTGTACGGTGAATTTAAGCTGGACAAATTCTGTTAACAGATACAAGGATTCCTGCTACACGTCAGATAAAGCAATCGTAGACATCAGATCCGATCCGGCCGCTACTACCCCTTCCCGGTGGATCACTTTGAACATACTCTCTTTACGCGTCGCCTATTCATGATAATTATGTACAAACATGACGTCGTGCACAAAACCGGAGGTATGTAACGTATTGCAACACTGCAGAGGAATTACTACTACAAATAACATGCACAAAATTTGGTGAAGTTAGAAAAGATGGTTCCTGGGATATGCGTGCGGACAGACAGCCAGACAGACAGACATACATACAGAGAGACATGCTCGTCACAGTACTCCGCTCCCCTACTGAAGGCGGACTAAAATGTGCATCACAAACTCCACCCGGCACCCCTGAATGAAGAACTCGTCTTGCATTGGCACCCGCCGTCGCGCAGGACAGTACGCAACCGGGGTGTTATCGTGCACGGCATTATACACCGGCTATTATTCTACATACTAGCCCATTTCAGTTAAGTTCAGATCAAATGAGGTGAGATAGAATGGGACGAGAGGAGACCAGTGATGTAAACGCTCCTCTTGTTCAACTGTGACGACACACAGCCAGCCAGGGGCGTTACAAACTGATGCATCGGTCAATCGGCCCTAACGGCCGCTATCGGCCCCATAGTATCCGACAACTAACCCTAACCCTACTGACCCGAACCGACCGACGATCTTTAGCCCTTAACCACAATTTATCATTTTTTCTGCACAGAAACTACGTCTTTAGCAACTGCAAACAGATAGCAGACTTTGCCCCCAGTACCGCATTCTGATGAACTTAATCAAACACTAGTTATCTGACGTCCAACTAGTGCCGTCACCTGGCACAGTTCATATCAATATATAACGTCACGCTTTGATTACGGCCCATTGGCCCCATGGTATGAAAACAAAACGTCGTCCACAAAACCAGAAGTACACAACTTATTGCAAATCTGTCAGAGAAGGACCGAGCCACGGCCACATGGCAACATGCACAAAAATTTGACGAAGATCGGCCTATATGCAAGCAGACAGACAGACAGACAGACGAACAGACACACTCTTCACAATACTTCGCACCCCTCTCGGGGGATGGACGTAATAAACAAACGACGTCAGAATGTCACGGATACAGGCGATTTGGACAGCGAAGAGCGGTGCTACCATGAGGATCGTCCAGTACTCGTCGACGACCTGCGTCTCGGCGACGGTCGTGCCGTCGTCGTCGATGACCCAGTACAGCTGACGTACGTCCGGTCGAGCCCTCAGCTCGCACGACACGTACACGTTGCGCTGCCCGACCACGGCCGACGCGTTCACGCAGCCAAGCACCAGCACGTCTGTGTACCGCATGCACCCGTCGTGCAGTCGTATCGACGTGCAGACCCTCGCCAGCAGCGACCGTGGCAGCAACGTACGGGCCGCATGACATCAAAATGTGGACCGTGACCTTTTTCATGACCGTGTAACGTTGACCTTTGACCTTCAGAACTCATTTTCTCAGCACGGCTAGCGGCTGGCAGGGCAGGGACTACCGGTACATCCGCATCAACTTTGGTGTCGATAGCCTATGTCTGCATGTCTGTCTGTCTGTTAGTCACAATCTTGAGCTATGCAAAAACGGCAAAACCGACCGGGATGCCGATTGGGCTGTTGACTCGTGTGACGAGTGGGCCCAAGAAACTGCACATTATATGAGGGGCACATATGGGTGTGTCATCTGGCAAATACGACTGAATGATCCGTGCTCGTCGGTAAAGCTGGTTTTCGCCACCATTACCGGGGCACCTTGCTTTTCTTATTACTTTCATTTCATTATCGTGCTGTTATATGGTGGTCAAGAAAATGCACGGAAAACCTAATATGTAGCCCGCTCGGCCTAGCAATGCTAACCTCTAGATAAAAGTAGTGAAACAAAGCCGAATAGTCGAGTACTGAGCTACCCAATGCCTAGCAGTATTGGTCCCTAGCGAACGTGGTGAAACTAACCCAAGTACTATTCGACGCCTGCTGTACACATTATGGTCTCGTAATCGTAAACTCCGGAGTTACTGGACGGAAGCTCACCAAATATCTTCCAGACGAAGAGCAAGGCAAAGTTTTCCCATATTCGTTACCGAGCACTGGACCCGGAACTGATCCCGCTGTGCAGGCAGTCAGCCCGCAGGTACACTCAGCGGTAGGCTGTCATTCTTTTCCGCCAGGCCTGCGATTACCTTCCCAGCCGAAGAGCATTACCGCCTATCGGTCGGTACGAAATTACACTACTTGGTGACGGAGGCACATGCACGGGAGCAGCTTGCCCAAGGCTGTTACCTGGAAGTGGACTGGCTGAGACCGAACCGCGACCTCCAGGGTTGCGAACAAACGCTCTGCCGTTCGCTACGCAGGCCACACAGATGCAGAGCAGTCATCGTATTTAATCTTTTAATATCGGCGTCGCGATGCTCTAATCCGTCTTGGAATACCAGTGCAATAATATAAGGTGTGGTAGGCAAACTTCGCCCATTTTGCCTCCAAATTCGTCGCCATATCAACGTCTCTTGAGCGATCGGAATATGAAGGTCGGATCGATCATCTGAATCCACTTTTCTACCAGTCCTAAAAATTTGGTGAAGATCGGCGACGTACATTCTAAGAACCCGACACGCGTGACATCAATGCATCAGCAAACACTTTTTCGCTATGTACAGTGCCCCTGCAACTTCGTGAAGCGTCACTATAATCAGTTTCTTTTTAATAATAATAATAATATTAATAATAATAATAATAATGCTAATACTCGTAGCATCCTCGCGAGGATGTCGAGCGTGTCAGGCGTTTAGATGAGGATGTCACGAAGATTCTACGAGGAAACAGCTCCCGTGGAATTTCAGTTTAAGTAAAGACTGCCACAGGTGATGGAGGTGAAATGCGGCGTTTGTTACTGACAGAGAACGGTTATGGTTGCGGTGGCGAGGCGCGGCGGAAGGCCGTCGACGGTCGCCTCGCAGCTGACGACCGTCTGATCGTCGTCGACGTCGACGACGAAGCTTCGTCGGCTGGCCAGCTCGGCGGCGCGCCGCTCCACGCGCAGACCGCGCTCGCCCTCCGTCCTCCACGTCACCCGCCGACTCAGCTCCGCCCGCGGCGGCGGCGGCGGAGCGTCGGCGGCGTCGGCGGACGACGGGTGGGAGAGGCGGACACGGATCGCGGGCGCCGGCCGTCCGCCGACGACGACGCAGCGCAGCGTGCCCGGCCGACCGGCGACGTAGACCAGTCGTGACTTGTGACGGACGGCGGCCGGCCAGCGCAGACGCCACCCACGTCCACCGCCGCCGCCGCCGCCACCGCCGCCGCCGTCGTCGTCGTCGTCGTCGTCGTCGCTGATCAAGAGATAGTCGACGTCGGCTGAGTCACACATCACATCACACTGACAGCGAGCAGTCACCGCCGCACAAAAAATCAATGTCGCCCGGCTCCATATACGATGACGCTAATATTTACTGTCAGGCTCGGCGCCGGCGGCCGCAATGGACAAGAGAAATGCCACCGACTACTGTAAGTATACCCATTCTAGCAACAGCAGTGCCTCCAGCAAAACAGCGCGTTCGCCGACGTCTTCACGACACTGTTGCACACTATAAGGTGATATTTTTTTCCAGATTTCTTAGCAGATAACGATTATTTGGGACTGTTGGTCATGTGTCGGTGTGTCATCAGAAACTAAGACAGCGCGACTTTCTAGGCGTCGGATGCCGCCGAAGTGCAAAACTCCACATTTTCAACACTCCACTGGTCTTACTCATTAAAATTCGTAAGATACTACGATTCGGGTCGGCTTCGGCATGCAGGTATAGCCAAAGCACCGACCTATCTTGTCATGTGCCGATTTTTGCTGCAGATTGTGATCAGAAGCCAGTCCACTAACGTTACATCAGACGGACAGACGGACGGACGGACGTCATGCTCGTAGCATAAGCGCGACACGCAAATACCGATATTACAATCATGAAGTGATATGACGGCGCCAGCGAGCACTGTCTGAGTAGCTATAGTTTTCCAACGAGCGCTTGAACGTGTTCGGTGACGGGTATAGCCTACACGACATGCGGTAATAATATTAATATCGATACTAAATAATCAACGGTATTTTTTATGTGGCTGACGGCGAATGTGGCAGCACAGCGCCGGGGGTCGCCCATCTTCAGGCCAAGTCGACCTATACGCTCAAACTCCATTTGTTCGATTGGTTGTAGGTTTCTTGCAACGCAACAAATTAGTATCAAATATGCGCTGAGCAACAAAATTGCATCTTTCAGCAGAACCGACTGAACCGTGCAACAGAAGTTTCTGTGATATGTCCAACAGCGCAAATCTTTCAAATTCATTTCTCCGACGACAAGGTCGCACCAGCTCACCCATATAGTTGAAACCCACTGATTACAAGACTTACAAACAGCAGAGTTAAGCCTAAATCATACGGGAACAGTTTCTACGTAACTTCATCGTAGCGAATGTTACGAGGACGTTAGCGACTTTCAGACCATCTCGACATGCCAAGATGGTCTGGCGTGTCGCTAACATGACTGCAACAAGTAGTGCGTGTCGGACTCGAGGAATTTCGCGAACGACACGACAAACGGATAAACGGGACGCACTATCGCAGCAGACCGCAGGCGACAAATGCTACGAGGAACTTGCTAACGTCCTTGTAACATGTCACGAAGAAGTTAGCCACTTGTCGGGCGTGTCGGGCGTGATGCTAGCATGTTATGGGGAAGTTAGCAACAAGTTACGGACCTGCTACGAGGAAGTTACGAGGAAACTGCTTCCGTGGAATTTAGCCTTTAGTGAGTCGCGAGTCAAATCAAGTAGCGACTGGTTAAAGTCCAGCAAAGCAGTAAAGCTAAAATTCCACGGGAGCAGTTTTCTCGTTGCATCCTCGTGTAGCATCCTCGAGACATCCTCGCGAGGATGTCGCTAACACGTCACGAGGAAATCGATCGTGTCGGACGTGTCGGACGAGTATGCGTCGAGGATGCTAGCAACTTGTCCGCAACAAGATGAAGACGAAGTCGTGCTCGTGGACTTTGGAGAACGACACGACACACGGACAAACGGGCAGCACTATACACCACAGCAGACCGCTGGCCGACCAATCAGGTACGAACGTGGCAAGCTGAACGGGGAAGTCGCCCGACACGCCCGACACGCGCGACATCTTCATAGCATCCGCGCGATGATGTTGCGCGTGTTGGGCGTGTCGACGAGGATACTACAAGGATGCTACGAGGAAACTGCTGCCGTGGAATTTAAGCTTAATAGTGAAAAAGGTGCGATTCCGAAGTTTGTGCGTTTTGCCAGTTAATGCAAAAAATGCACCATTTTAGTTACACATTTATTTTCACTGAGTGGAAGAAACACGTGCAAAGGCGGCGTCCGAGCAGGTGTTGATGAGGTGCGCTCGGCTACGAACTCTGCCAGCAACAGCTGAAGCTATAGTACACAACGTATAAATCATGCAATACGGTATCTATACCTCTGACTGAGAGCTGATGAGTAACGGACGCAACGAAGGTGTTCTGAGGCCCGCCGATACGACAGCTATAATTGCCGACGTCTGTAACCGACAGATCTGAAATCACACCGAACGAAATATTTACGTCAACGCATTGGTCGCGTTCGTGTTTTAGGCCGATTTGTTCCCATTCGATACATTTCATCTCTGTCTCTCTCATCTGTCTGACTCTGTAATTGCCTATTTGCTATTTCGTAGTTATTCGGGCGACCAGCCTAGATGAGCATTTGCTTTTGCTGGTAGCCTGTAACTGTGCTTTATGCTGTTTTCTTGTTCTATTTACATGTATGTTCAGCGCAGTTGGTTAAATAAATTGACTGAACGCGCTATCTTAAACCTCGGCGATTAGAAGCACCCGAAATGACGGTCGAATTGCGAACAGCAGCGGGATCCGCACGAGTTGGCGGGAGAAGCGATAACCTGCGCCCGAATAATGCCCGATATCGGTTGCAGGAGGCGGATCACAATGAGGTAGGT
>Ga0209782_1001243_pt1 | contig 12972 bp, 5 predicted proteins | sample WorMetmaBAHAMAS1_FD_187390 | JGI IMG/M metagenome (GOLD analysis project Ga0209782, IMG submission 187390) | Marine gutless worms symbiont microbial communities from Max Planck institute for Marine Microbiology, Germany - Inanidrilus... | ecosystem: Host-associated > Annelida > Digestive system >... | reverse complement strand
CCGGATCTGGGATAAATATTCTTTATTTACTGACGGTCCCTATAGGCCTACGCTGCTACGCGCGGCTGCAAGCTGGTCTCTGCTGTGCCCATCCGTCTCGTTGAGCAGTAGTTAGTTGGTGATCTCAATTAATTACCCATGCACGCCGGCGGTGACCGTTGCGCGTCATTAATGATCTGTGCAGGCATATTAGGCCTACTTTGTCTATATATGTGTGTCCACAGTGTAAAAGAAAGTCGATTTGAGCTATCATCACCGAACTTGGTGCTCATAATCTATTGCAGTAACTCGTCGTGCGTTCACCCTGTGAGGTCGAAAGGTTAAATGTCAAGGTCACGGGGTCATGAAGTGTACTACCGCGGCGTGGGTAGCCTATATAATGCATAGGCCTACGTCTGTCGATATGACTGCTTGTATGTTTCTTTCCAGTTATTTGTCGGCTCCGGCCGGTCGCCTGTCGTTCTTAGGCCTAAAGCTGGAATTCCACGACGCCGACACCGACACGGACATCCTCGCGAGGATTCTCGCCGACACGTCCGACACGCGCGATTTCCTGAAGTTATTCCTATGGCAAGCTGAACGACACGACGACATTCTCGCGACGATCCTCGCGAGGATATCGGCGAGGATGTCGGTGTCGGCGTCGACGTCGTGGAATGCGAGCTTAAGTAGTTGAACGGCGGTGTTGTGATGGCGTGTGTGTGTATGCAGCGCTCACCTGGCGTTCCGCTACACGGACGACATCAGCATCCCGTTCTGGGACCACCAGCCACAGCTCGTCCACCGCGTCCGCCACAAGTCACTGCACAAGCCGTCCGCCAAGGAGCGAGCGATGAGGGACCTGTACTTCGAGAACCGCCGCAAGTACCTCTAGCTGCGACCGAGTGACCGACGTCTCCGCGCATGCGCCGACCACACAACCATGTCGCGAACAGCTGTGAGAGCATTGAGTAAGTGTAAGGAAGTAAACATTAAGTCAAAACAGTCGCATAACGGCGTCAAAATCATCACAGCAAGCGATATACGATGCGACTCAATGTAACACGGACCACCCTGAAGACGCGTTATACAATACGATTAGTGTGTTGTTCATATACAGGCTTGCAATGGCGCCTTGGCGTACTACATGTATTTGTTTAACTATTTGTACGTATTACGCATGTATCGGTTGTTGTGATTGCGACTTGAAAGTTTTAAAGTTTCTTTTGCAGTCTGTATCGGCTTAACATGGTGAATTGCTTGTTATAGGCCTATCCTACAAGTATATTTGCTAACGCCGATGGACCGCGCGACGCTGCTTCACGCAATATCGACCATATGACGTTGCACATCGAGTGTTATCACCAAGCAAAAAGCGTCGGTCGATATTTAAAGCACATTGCTATACAGACCGACAGCTGTCGGTTATTAGCACACACGTGCACATGCACACGCTGAGACAGACAGACACACAATGACGGCATTACGCTAGCATAGCGTCGCGCGGTAAAAATCCAACTGGAAAACGGTACTTACCACAAACTTTATCGTGGATTCATGTCTGTGTTTTATAAATTTTGAACTGCTGCAACATTCATTATAATAAGTGTTATTATCGCACTCAGGAGGGGTGCAAAGTATTATGTAAATATTGTCTGTTTGCCTGTCCACTTGCATAAGTTAAAAACCAGATGGCCATCAAACTTCACCGAATTTTTGTGCATTTTAATAATGCCTGTTCATGGCCGTGACCGGCGGGTCCTCTGACGGCGTTGTGATACGTTATGTACTTCTAGTATTCTGGATGACGTCATATTTTCATACCATATGGCCAGAATCAAGCGTTAAGTTTAGAATAAATTCGCCAGAGGTGCATGGCGGTACCAGTTGGATCGTCAAACTGTTGCCACCTGAGATGGGGAGATAAAATTGTAGGTAGGAAGGGGGGTGGCTCAGCCCCCTTGAACCCCTTTCACTTTAACTACTGATTTCACCCAATCTCAGGTGACTTTATTTCACCTAAACTGCAGTGGCTGTGAGTGCACTAAGAAACGACCCTGTTCGCCGTGGCTGCGACCAATAAAAACCAAGTAGGTCGATCACGTAGCCACCCATTGTCTGGTCGCAGCCACTGCAAGACGGACGTGGTTTCTCAATGCACTCAGTAAGACATTGCCACTACGATGTCACAGCTATGGTCACAGATGCGATATGCATGATGAATGATATGATTACGAACACTCTCTAAGATATAGACAGACAAGAAGGCCTAGCAGTGGCTAGCATAGCGCGGAATGATTCCTCCACTGTTGCCGGGGATGATCCCTTCCCGTGCATGCACTGCGACCGCAATGCGCGATAAATTCGGATCGCAATTTGAAACCTAAATTAGCTATAATGCGCCAATGCACTTCCGTCACAGACAGGCATACGGACACTGACATCGTAGCATAATAGATGTAATAAGTAAATCTCGCGCTAATAAGCCAACAACTATTAGTTACCGATGTCATTTATAAAGGTTTACATAGTCCAGTGTTAAAATAAGTTATAACGAATTAACAATCAGTAGGCAGTGAGTGACAACGCACAAGTTCCTCAGTGACATTAGCGTCTTGTTCGAGACTGCCCTGGAACGGCTTCAAATAGCATACATTGCCCTACAATGCCTATAGAAAGTAGCCTAACTGATCGTGAAAAAGTTATACTCAGCAGCTTATCAACTGTGTCAACGTTAGCCTGTCTGGTCAGTGGTCATTCTGATAAATACGGCTCATTATAACAGTGCTGTACAGCAAATCAACAACGGTCACCGAGTTGTCCTACTGTCACAACGAGGCTGTCACCGCTTTGTTATTTGGTCACTGACACCTCAACCACCGTGACAGCGCTGTGTTACTTATTTATCGTAAGCTGCGATGAAACGTAAACAAGAAAATGGCGACGGGTTGTTTACGTGAGAGAAAGTCCTGCAAATAAAAACTGAAAGGTAGTTTGTCAGTATATTACATTTGTGCTTCTTTTGCATAAGTAAATTGCAAAAGCAAGGGTTCCTTACTTTTCAGCTTCATAGAAGTTTTGTGAGGTCAAGTATTAGAAGTGCAAGTTTTCTGCTTTTCCATTCAAAAGGTAAATGGTAAAATGCGGGCCTGCGGGCCTGCATTTTAGAGTTAGTAGGGTTAGGGATAAGGTTAGGGTTAGTGTTAGGGATAGGGTTGGCGTTAGGGTTAGCGATGGTGTTAGGGTTAGCCCATTTTGCTTTTTGTCTCACTAGCAGCCCGCATTTTACCCACAACCTACTCCAAAGACAGCGGTAGAAGATAATCCTGGATAACAGAAATGCATACATAAGCTGGGCAGTGCGCACAATGCCATAGGTCTACACAGTATCAAATCGGTGTTTTTCACCAATGCAGGAATGTAAAATTATTAGTGCCCCGTTATGGGCAAGATCATTTAAAAAGCTTTGTGAAGCCATTGAAGTGTTGTTTTGTTTCAGGTATGGTAGTGGTGAATGTGTGGAAATGAAGAAGGGCTTGAAAGCAGCACGACATGTTGGCTTAGTCCACGTCAAGTTTAACGTCTCAAAGGATGTTGCCAGTCACATTCAGCAGTCAGTATGTAGCAGCTGGAAACAGATGCAGGATCTTGGAGTTGTTTCTGTTAAGTTGGACGACAAACAGTTGGCGTGTGTTAATCCTGGACAACATAATGAATTATCCGACTCTCAAAGCTTAGGACATCAACATTGTGCACTACTGTCATATCCTTTTAATGGCTGTGCAGAGTCCATACCAGTGCACGATTCGTGTTACAGGTACAAGAGCACGAGAGGTAAGAGAGGAAGTCGAGCTCCGCATTCTCGAGGTACTAAACGAAGACGAAATGATGGTCTTGTGTGTCAGTGCACTGGTACAGAACTGTGTAGCAGTACAGTGTCCGCGGTGTCGGTGGCTCAGGAAGGAATTGGGGACAACACTAGTCAAAGATATAATCAAGATCAAGGTTTTGCAAGTTACGGTGGCAATGAGCGTGTTTTGAGGGTGTCATCTTCGCAGTTACCTTACCATGTGACTCCAAGCATAACAGATGGTGGTTCAGCGGTAAGTACAGTTGGCAGTGCAGTGTCTTTGCAGAATTCTTTCACATATGATATGTTACAGTTCACTTTGGGAACGGCAAATGCTGTGCATTCCCATGATTTGCCGCTGCCAAGCACACCGTATGTCCCAAAGCGTCGCAAACGTCGGAAACCAGCGGATGACAGTTCACAAGCAGCGTTGGCGAAGTCACCATTGTGCACGAAGGTGGAGCGTGCAAGAGTGCCTGTGTGCATTAACAGTGGTATCGAGGTCCCATCCAAACTGTTTTGGCCAAAATATGTTAACCAGCGATTTCAACTAAATGGTCATTGTCCACCACAGTTTAGTTCACCGGCATTTAGTCAGTATGCAGTTGTTAATAGACAGCGGATGCCACTGAGCGTTGCTGGCTCTTGTAGTCCTGTTGCATTGGCAAATTATGCAAGGCTGCCTACTGAAAGACATATGGCGCTTGATTCTTGTCTGCCAGTTTCCTCAACTGTTAGTTCAGAGTTGAGAAAATCCGACATGGTATTGATTGACAGAAACGTACCAGCCGACAGCAGTCAGCTGCTGCAGCCTCAGCTTGGATCAGCTGACTGTTCTTCGCAAAATGTGCATGGACTGTTGCACCAGTCAGTAGTCGCCGCTTCATCTGAGGCTTGCTATCCTAAACTGTTTAACCATTTTTCTCAGGGGTATCTGGGGTTAAGGCATTGTAATCCAGAGATGTATGGTAACACTGCTGAAACGAAGAACGGTGATTATGCTGAACGTTCTTGTCAGAATGTGAACAGTCAGTTGTGTGATGTGTCGTCAGCACTTACGACAGAAAGAAACTTGTGCTCGCAAACCAGCACCTGCACCTCTCATTCAGTTGCCATGCTGAAACCAACTGAAATGCTGAGTTCATCGCCTTTGTTTTCTGAAGTAAACACTTTGGAGACCACAGCATCGATAGTGAAGTCATTGGACACTGTAGGCAGCAGTTCTGTTGAAAGCAGTCGATGTTCTGTTGTCTCAACAGCATCTGTTTGCTGTTCAGGTAAAACTACAGACATCGTCATTCAGTCGGAAACACTGGACAGAAATCTGCCTATGCCCAGTTCTGCAGTTGTTAAGAAATGCAAGTCTGATACCGTGAATGGCTACCACATGTCAGATTATACTCGGATGAAATCATGGCAGTCATCCCACAAACTGGTTTCAGCTTCTGTGGCTGAGACTATAAGTAAACAACCTGGTCTTTGTGTATCAGCTGCTACGAATGACGACATCAGCAGCAAGTGTGCTTTACAGACAGCTGTTGACCATTCTTCCGTCATAGAACCAATGTTAAACAAGGATGTAATGCAAGCGAATATCACAGAACATTTTGTGAATATGCACAGCCATTCTGAGCCATCGCAATGTCACTAGTATCAGCTGGACTACATCAGGTTAATATATATATTAATACATGTTTTAAACCGTTGGGTAATGTGGTAAATAAAGTAAACTATAGTGCACTGATGGATATGAATTATTATCTGTATTATGTTGTGCATTGTCCGCTTTAAGAACTGAGGCATACTAATTACTAATACGTAAATCGCAGACTGTTAACAGTTTTGGCTGACTACTTTTTCAGACATTACCAGCGATGATCACTGTTCAGTATGGGTGACTCTTAGTTCAGAATGTAATGTCATATTTATTACCTATGCTGACAGTAGCTGATGCGTAGATAACTTTGTACGTGTTTTTTGGTCCATGTGTCCATGCTATAAAAGGAAAACGGCTTGAGCTATTGACACCAAACTTGGTAGATACCCAATGCATGGCGGTCGCTCAGTGTGCATTGACCCTGATGTCAAAAGGTCAAAGCCACAATGTTATGAAATGTGCTGCCATCATGGTATCCATGTCAATAGGACTGCATAAGTTTTCTGGTTTTTAAGATACGTCATGCTGAATGTGTTGCTCAGGTGCTGAATCTCGTAGTGGTCTAATGCCAAATCTCATGAGACCGTCATCGTGTCAGCTTGACAGTTAGCTGTCTGTGGCGTCGCGTCCGCTAGCGTACAGCTGTTTTGCCAGTGAATTTAGCTGAGAACAGTGTCTCTTGTATTTTTCATATTTTAATCGAAGCCTGAGTAATAAACCACACTGTGCCAATTATTGACAACAGCTTTGGCATACTGTCTGGAAAGTACTATATGTTAACCCTTGGTATGGTAGTAAAGGATTGCACAGAAAATCATATGCCACTGGCCTCTGTGAGTCAGTAAGTTTACAAGGTACTTGAAGGTAGTGTAGAACCACGTAAGTTCTACTGAAAACTATGTAATACGGCCTAGTCTTTTTGTGACAGAATTTTGAAAATCAGCCAGCATCTGATGAGTTTGTGGACAAGACTACATTGTGACACGTTTCTGACCCACAGTCACCAGTGGCCCTTCGTATATTTTTGTTGACCACCCTGTTCACTAGGTAAACTATATTAATGTACCGAGGATGTGGCTCGCGCCGTCCCGTGATGCACTTTGAGCAGTCAGCACTGCTGCGTACTCATGTATTCGGGTTTGTCGACAAACGCTGGCAGAGCTACAGTTTTAGGCAGCGAATGCAGTTTGTTTTGTTCTTATTGATAGCATAATTTTGTTTTTTAATGGTTTGCAATAATTTGTTGACGCCACTTTCTTACTGCTTATTTTGAGAGTGTAGCGGCATGCATTGGGCATTAGACACGTAGAGTAGATTGTTGTCTTGTATGTATTCGGGCAACGGCGTATTTTTCAAGTGGTGTTCCTTTGGCATTGGTTTGCATTTATGATAACTTAGCTTGCATTCTACTTGGCAGTTCCAGCGGTCATTTGCAGTTAGGCTTTTTTTCGGAAATGGATGTCCTCTTGCTGTTGGTAAATTAATGGCAGCGGTGTAATATCCTTTACTTTGCTCGTAGGATTACATGAGTCATGGGAGAAGAGTTAATAGATTTAAGAGTGAATATGTATTCTATTCCCAGAAATATACACGTGCTCAGCTTGGTTGTCACTATTTTGTAATAAATTGCAATAATATCTATGATTGTAGTGTCGTGGTTGTCGCCTGCTTTTGAATTCTGGGCCAGTAAATCAGTTGGCATGTTCGATTTGTGTCGTTGAAAGAGTGTGAAATTAACAATGCATGGCTGGCATTAAAGCTGAGTGAATGGCAGCATTTTGTGGGCAGTTGACTGCAATGAGTGTTATAAATCTTGATAAATAACATTACAGATTAGATAACATTGTGAATTGCTTTATATTTGTTTCATTGCCAAACAGTTTCATGTTCACTTAAGAAAATGCAAGTCCGCCAAGCTTTGTATGCATTTGCAGTGTAGGATGACACTACAGTAGCCATTTATGCCTGCATAGTTTGCATGTGTAGTCCCTTTGCCTTTCTTACTATTATTATTATTATTATTATTATTAATGATGTCCATTGTTAGAGCAATCAGTTTCAGGTAAGTGTCGGATGCTGGTGCTTAATCTTGTTCTGTGTGTGCTGTAGATATGAACAAATGAACAATTGTAAATAAATATAACTATTAAACATTGTAAATAGCATTCATTTGACTTAACAGATGCATATTTGTAATGTATTTGCAATGATTTAAGTGCAGAACCAGTCAGTTTTCGTCTGTTGTTTTTGTGTATCCTTAACTAGCCTTTTGTTCTTACTGTTTGCTTGCATTGCACGCCTGTTGCAATATTTTTACTATCATATTTTAACATTTTCATTAGATGTCTGTTTCAGCGACTACTGTTTCCTTTGTACCGCGTGACGCTATGCTAGCGCGGTATATGCCATCGTCATGTGTCTGTCTGTCTGTCACACTGGTATTGTATCAAAACGGCTAAACATAGGACTATGCAAATAATGCCGCACGATAGCCCAGGGACTCTAGTATTCTGATGCCAAAGATCATGGCAAAATTCGAATGGGATCACCCACTACAGGGGCGACAAATGCAAGTGGGGTGGGTAAAAATTGGCCACTTTCGACGGAAAACATGCTACTCAAAAACGATACAAGATAGACGCATAGTTTCTAATAAAGTGGAATAGGAAGTTATATGTGCTCTATCGAATGGCTATGTTGCTGATGACCTTCAGTGACCCATAAATCCCCAAACCACCCGAAATTTTTGCATTTTTCATCGCCTTTCATATCTTTGTAGTGGGTCGACGTAGAGATTTCAAATTTGGTACACAGGTCGCTCGTAGCTTGTCCCAGCATACAGACTACAGACTGTCCCTTAAAGGGGCATGGTTATGACACGTGACCCATTTTAATTTATTGGGGCCCCATCCATATGTCAGGAATGGCTGAAGCTAGATCTGTCAATTTTTGTTCATCGGGAGATTATATCAAATCTTGCCAAAGGGATTAGAAATCACCCCTGAAAGGGGCGTGGTTTAGCTCACGTGACGTTACCCATTTTGCATGCGCAAATGTGGACTTAAAAACTTCGCCATGGCACGCTGTTAACTGAGATCAATAATGTCATCGATGACGGTCTTCTGTTTCTCGCACCTTGGACGGTCGACACTACAAGGCCCAAGCTCCATCAGTTTGATTTGTCATAGTATTTGTTGCAAACTTGTTTGTATATCGACAGCAAATCGACCAAGTGGAGTTTTAGTTTTCTATCATTCAAATATGTGCTAATAACCAACATTTCTCGGTCTGTGTAGCAATTTGCTGTCGACTGACGCTCGTCTGGTAATTGTACTCAGTGGGTAGAGTGATATGGTCGATTTTGCATGAAGCAGCATCGCACGGTGCATCAGCGTTAGAAGATATACTTGTTATGGCTGGTTGCACCAAGTCTCAGTTTCCTTCAACCATAAACTAGTCCATATTTTAGCAGTTAACCGGCAGTCTATGATATTTGCATTGCATGACCACCAGGTACTAAAGAAAGTCATCTTAAATCAGTGGATAAAGTGGAAAATTGGAGGTGAGGGAACTCTTGTTTAAGGGGTATCCTTCATTTAGTATTTGTTAAATTTCAACATGGGCCCCAGTATTTATGACAGCCTGTCATATGCTGATGTGGGTGAATTTTCAAGGTCATATTTGTTGTTATTTTTTTTCTCAGTCTATACCAAATATGTAAATATTATTTGCACCCCGATGTTGCCATTTGGTCGCTCACAGGCATAGAATTTTTTTCATATATAAATAACACTGCAGACAGAAGCAGTTTTTATTGTTCTGTCACCAGAGGATAACAAGCACTAGTGATGCACACTTCATCAGTTAACAGTTAAATGATTGAAGTTGTAAAATTTTTAACAATTATTAAGTAATCATTTATTTGTACACTATATTTTTAGTAAATGCCGATTTCTTGCATGCTGTTTACTGCATTCTTTTCTGTGCATTCTGTTTGTTTTTTTTTGTCGGCAGATCATTAGTGAATTGTATATGATAATGTCTTACTGAGTTACTTGCTTGCCTCCTATCTGTTAGACAGTGAGCAATACTAAGTGTGTGTGTGTGGATGGTGATGGGAAAAAAATATCATAACTCTTTGGTCAAACCAAAGGATCAGCTGTCAAACTGTGTAATATGGCCTGTATACCTGTCCACAATTTCTACCAGTCTGCCTGCATTTTCACGGCTGTTATTCCAATTTCTTCTTGGTTTGTACCAGTAAATCGACGGAATAATTTACTGATTCAAATGTATACGGAACCGGTTCCATCAAAATATGGAAAACTCGCCACAAAATATCCGTGGCTATACAGATATTCTTTACAGTATGTTACTCAGGCAACAATATCAGACACGGGAGAAAAATAAGTGCATAGATTGCAACTGGTGGACTGGCCTCGTCTCTTGTTTTTCTACCACTGCTCCCGAAGAGAGTGGAATTGCGGCATTTAAATGGCTGTCCAGTGTCAAAACTGTTGTTGGAAATACTGTCAAACTACTGTATTTAAAGTAGTCTTGAGGCTTATCCATAATCTCTTCGAATTGCTTTGTAGTTTTTGTCAAATGAGTTTATACAGAATGGATGGGTAATGGCAAGTTATTCCATAGTAAGGGTGCTAGCAAGTAATGAAGATAAGATGAAGTTGTATGAGTGATTTCTGCGGTTGGGCATATGACCATGTTCCACAGTCATCCACAGAATCAGCTGAACCAAATTCGTCTAGACAGTCAGCATTGAACTGTTTCTGATGACGATGTGATTATGTGTGTATGTGTGTGTGTGTTCATGCATTACTTAGGAAAAGCCTCGGCAGAAGATCCCAGTGCAGAAATAAAAATTATTCCTGACAGAGCCTTTGAAGGGAGTGCAGTCTTGTTTTGTTGTCATTGTTGATCAATTGTGCCTGCTGAACATGTAGTTGTACACTTGTTTGTTGCTGCGTTGTGTGCATGCCCGAGGTTTGGTCGTGCTGCAGCCAGATATAATTGCTCAGCATAAGTTTTGCATTTGCGATATTTTTCTAGTTTTTGTCCGTTGGAACTTACTGCCTTCACGCGGCTACTAGCGATCGACCGTCGAAATTTTTTTCTATTATGCCGTGTCGCTGATTTAACATACAGGGTGGGTTGAAAACATGAGCATGATACGACTGAGAAATATTCCAATTATCTTTTAACTGTTGTAGCTTTCTATTACATCCTACAAGCTGTGCTTTGTAAAAAAATTGCTAACAGTTTACCCAGTTTTTTGACCCACCCTGTTTGTTCTGTTTATTGTACATTGCAGTTTGCTGTATAATTTTGATATCAATTCTATTGTTGTTGTATGTTGTTATTGTAAAGCATGCATTATTAAGCTAATTATAGTAAACCGCCCTACACTGCATGTAAGTCATCAATTTTTCTGTCTTTTTGAAATCATTTCAGCAGTATTACAAACTGGTCACTTTTCAAGTTGTTGTGAGATTTCAGAGAAAATTAATTTTAGCAAATTAGTTAAACGAAGCAATTGTGTTATTTCTGTGAGTTGTCTTCAACAAAACTGTTTGTTCGTCTGTTATTGTTGTATCATAATACTGGATTTTGTGTCGTTTGTTTTTTATTTGATTTGAATTGTTATTGTAGTTGGTGTCAGTTTAGGTCTGAGTTGAAAGCCCGCTGCCGTTGACAGGAATTTTATTTCGTCTTTTTTGACATTGAATGGAAGCACTGTAGCCAGTTGTGACTATAATCGGTTCTACTGACATTTGGGTGCTTTTAGCTAGTTTTGTTAATACAGGAAATAAGTGTGCTGTCTTTTTTGTTATGGTGTAACACTAAGTATTTGACAACAGTGGTATCTTGATATTTTCATGAACAGTAGCACAGAGTCAAGTCATTTGTACTTTTATAGTGTTAAATATATCACACTAACAGAAATATATTAACTAATTTAATGTGCATCATCTATTGCAGTTTTATTACTGCATAAAACAGTAGTTTAAAATAATATGTGCTTATGCAGCTTTGCATGCCTAGCACTTAGATTTAATAAAAATTATTTTTTTCAGTAAGCTTTAATAGCCATTTGTTGGAAAACCAGTAAGGGCTTTTTGGGCTAGCTGCAGGGTAACATTGTATTAAAATAATGCAGACCGTTCATTAAAACTGCAGCTAATGGGACATGATTCATGGTTGTAGGTATCACTGTTCTTGTACGGCATTCGACATTGTGTTTCTAAGTATCTACATGAATGATGGCAGTGTTAATGATATTGGCGATAACAATACCGATGTTATTTGTTATCTCTGTGTTTCGTTAGTGTTTTAATTTTTTCTGACTGTAGTTTCTGACGTCGTAGTGGACGTACTTGTTCTGTTTAATAAGTGTTCTGCGGAGATGGAACTGGGTCTAAATTTTTGACCCGTGACCCAGAGGTCTTCGATCCACTGACCCAGCAGTCCAATCCCATGGGCACTGTGGCTGACTGTTTCGAAATTTGTGTGAAAATCTCATAGGTCAGTCGCTCTATTCTTAGCAGAAGGATGCGGACTCTGGGATCCCGTGGCTGTCCAACTCATAGATCCGGGACTGTGGTACACGTGAAAGTGCATATTTAAAGTCACAAATGCAGATCAGACTAACCCGAGAGCCGGTAAAAATACTGAGCCATTTATAACTCGGTTCCGTCTCTGCTAGAGGCTAGCTATACTGTCGCCTGAGTGTAGATTGAGTATAACGGAGAACGGCAGCACTTTTGTCTTTTATCGACGAAGAGCAGTTGTTTATTGTATTGTTTGCCGTTTTTGCATTTTGGTTTAAAGATAGTCCCTTGATATAATTTAGTGTTTGTTGTCATTTGTTCACTGTAAATCTTCATTGGGATGAGAATAAGACGACAATCTGGAAAACGAAAAACAGTTGCTGAGATAGTGCGACATGCTGCATGCGAGCCGTTAATTGGACGCACAGATTATTGCCGCCGAAGTGTCAAACTCCACATTTTTCATACCCTATTTGTCTTCACCAGAATTCGATATGGTCAGCTTTGGTTTGGTAGCTAAGACTCCGACCTATCGTGTGTAAGCTTCGAAAACACAAAAAAATCGTCATTAAGTATAACTATTTCATTATGAATTATCTTGTAGCACATTTTCAAACCAGAAGCATTTGAAAAATGTTGGGCCCATTTGTCACTGCGAGCCGCCTCACGTCCATTCAGCAGGTGTCGCTAGCGGTACTGTCGCGCGCCGCCTGCGCATCGATGTCCACGACAACGACAACGCGTGACAGAGGGGACCGCTATGGCCTCATGGATTTGGCCCAATCACACTTAAGCCGTCTGGTCTGCAGAGACTCCAGATTTAGACAACAACTGAACAGCCTTCAACTTCAGATCCGCCAGAGTGGTCTAAAGTAACTAGAGTATTCACTGGGAAGCCGCCGCGGAAATGAAAACATTAA
>Ga0209782_1001242_pt1 | contig 12973 bp, 12 predicted proteins | sample WorMetmaBAHAMAS1_FD_187390 | JGI IMG/M metagenome (GOLD analysis project Ga0209782, IMG submission 187390) | Marine gutless worms symbiont microbial communities from Max Planck institute for Marine Microbiology, Germany - Inanidrilus... | ecosystem: Host-associated > Annelida > Digestive system... | reverse complement strand
GCACGGCATCTTGAGGCTTGATCAGTGGCAGAGTCTGCAGCCGATGAGGACTGCTACGTTCAATGCCGACGGTCACCGTGTAGCCAACACTGTTCTCGACGATAGCTGCAGCAACACATTACCAACATCCAGTGACACAGTGGCATCAACAAATCTCGGCCTTATAGAAGCAACAAAGTACCAGCATAACTGTGATTAGTTATCCCTCACAACAAACATCCACTTAACAGCCCCTTGTCCGGGACTACCCGGGTGAGCCGGTACCAGAAGGTAAAACCAGTCTGGATTTTACTGATGCAAGAGACAGTGGGTGGCAGTGGCACTATCTAGACCATACGTAATCTGCACCTCGCTACAGACAGGTAAGCATGTCAGCACCGAACCAGTCAGTTTTTTACAGGCCGTCTGCCCTTCCTGCAGCCCAACCAACAGCGTCAAAGCACTGTGAAGTTTTTCACTCGACTGCTCAAATAACCGAGGACCGTACTGCATGGAGTAGGACTGTAAAAATGTGAACAAGTCTACTTGGCACTCAACAGTAACGTTAAATAAACAATATCATACAAAATCTGCCACTGCCTGTGAAGTTATGACCTTGTGGCACTATACGAGTACGTTTATTATTAAGGCAACATTGAAGCATAGACAGCACATCATAATCAGCAGATATACCTTCAATAGTCATAGGAGTTGGTCGTTGCGTCTTGTGATTCAGCAGGTCATAAGGGCCAACAAAGTATGTCAGCTTCATCGGCAGACCTTATCAACGCACGTAGTGGTACATACATTAAATGTAAACTTAAAACCATCATTTTTATAAATAACTCTCCGTCGCAAACCCACCATCAAGTTCGATCACTTCATTCAGGTGATCAGAATTTGCTGGCTCTAAATTTTAAAATTTCCAAATTTAGCAGCTATGCCATCGGCAGCTATTCCACAGCTTTAGTATGGAATACTGCAGACTTAATGCTAACATCTACAGTGCCTTTGCCATCTAGCAACTGCCCACACCTTAAATTATGGCTTTTACGTTCAACTAATCTGCACATTTTAAGTGTATATAATTATGTGTGTAGCGATTTTCAATACTACATATATCAAGCATGCACGGCATTTGACGGGTGAAACTATATTATTTGCATTATATATCTCCTTTCTCTGTAGCCGGTACATATCCAAGCCATCCAATGCAATCTTAATTACTGTTTATAAAAACTGCCAGCAGCTGACACATAATGAAGGTTCTTCTACAAAACATGCAACAGATAAAGTAGCTCAAAACTGAAATGGAAATAATACATGTCTATTATCTACTTCACATCAGCATCGGTATACAAACAATCTTACACGATGTTGTGCTTCTATACTGATGGCCAAGCAACAGGGCGGGCGTCCAAAACATGAAAAACTCGTACCACCGTATCTTCAACTGTTTTACCAGAATAAGCCGAGGATTTAAGGGCAAACTGGCTAACCGTGATTCACGTGAAAATTGGTTGATAAGACGGAGGTAGACAGCAGTGAGCAGATCTATCAGACTAACAAGTGAGATTGTTCAGACTCACTCACCGCCCACTCTTGGTGTCAGCAAGCCGAGTGGCGTCTTGTGTATGTAACTGGCGACGTTCAACACAGCACTGCGACAGCACACAAACTCACACCATGCACTAAATTAGCTGTGTCGATATGCGAGGAGCCGAAACGTGCCCACAGATTACGTGAAATTTAAAACAAAGGCTGCAAGGTCACATCAACAATGAAAAGGATGAAACAGTGCAACTGTTACACTTTTCAGCGAACAGCTACATGATCGTAACTTTATAACAGTAAATCGAACTAGCAAAATCACTCACTTGCATGTGTGCATTAACAAAGGCCAATGGATTACGTTTACACTGAGAGGTGTTACAACTGTTTCTATGATGACTGCTCAGTTATTAAACAATTCAAGAACTGTATGTGTCAGTACTTAAATGTGAATATTGTGTATTTTTATTTGACCCTGGTTGTCCTGTATAAAGAACAGCATTTAGCCTGCGAAAATGTGGCTCAGAACTTAAAATGGACAACTGCCTGACCAAAATAAAACTGTAAAATGGCTGCTACACTGGCTGCCGATAAATTCAAGTTACTAAACTTCACAACTGACAAAAGTAGAGCATGTTCTCAAACAAGCCAAAACCACATACAGTACAGTACGAGTCTTAGCTAATACAGAACTGCAACTGTACGGGCAGTAAATTACGTACCTAGAGAGCTTATTGAGTGACATAAGGTCGGCTTCCAATGCCTGAACTGCCGAGTAGACTTGCTTCTTTAGTTTCCTGCAAACACAGTTCAATTCCGTGCACAACTCCAGCATCGATGCGTCATGACTGCAGTCTACAGTTCACTCACTCATGCATCTGATGCACACTTTACAGTATGTAGCTCTTATAATTGCTCAACACTGACCAAGCGCTAATCCAACATCAATATAGTCGGTTACAACAGATCAGTTTCTACAGAAAACTAGCACTACCTCCGTTGGTGATTTTAATGACAATTTTCATGTAAACCTGGTCCTCTCAAAGGCCAATGGATGAATTACACTGTAGAGGTGTTACAACTCTTTCTTCCTCCACTTGCTGCGAACCCGTCGAGTCACTCACTTGTTGCGTAATGGGGTGTTGGTGTGGTTATCTGTCTGGAACGAAGTGCAAGTGATCTGCATATGGTCCAGCTGATGCCACTGCCAACCCATCATCTCTTGCTTCATTGAAGTCCAGAACGGTTCTGCCTTTATGATACCGGCTTTCCCAGGTTGTCCTGAAAAGATGCCATTAAATGGGATGGTGTTGCTGATGCTGTTGTTCCAAACTGAACCGACGTGTGACATACGAGTAGACCTGATTGATTGATTGATTGGTAACTTTCAGGCTGGATGACGTTCATATCAACTAGCCAACTGCAAGAAAGCACTGAGAGAAACTCCAAGTAATGACATCGACTAGCAAACATCACTCTCTGACCACATCATTTCTTCATCCACCACTCGACTCTGAGGGAAGGGGGGCCGGGTTCCCTTTCCTACATCGGCAGTACCCTAAGTTTATAAAATGAATGAGTCGAGAAAATAGAAACGCACTTGTCGCCATCGATATTGTAAAGTGAGACCAGTGCATCGAGATGTTGCCTCAGTTCATCAAATTTGCCGAGCTTCAGTGTGTCCACCAGCTCGGGACAGCTCTGTCATCCCACAGCAGTAAACACACATACAAACAGACACACACACAAAGACACACGCGCACACAGTCATCTCAACGAGCCTCGACTCAAAAGTACTCCACGACGGTCCAGTTACCAAATACACAACTTCCGTTCCTTGACATTCCCATCACATTTTTTAAAATTTTCTGTTCCTATTACGATTTCACCAGGTTTTCCACACTGTCTGCTCAAGTAGGCAATCGGCAAACACGCACTGATATGTTGTAAAACATACTCGTTTTGTGATCGACGAAAGTCTGCAGCCATTCAAATCCCACATCACTGGACAGTCCAGTTGAATGACTGAGTTGAAGTTTAAATCGCATTCAATGGCCTGTTATCCACAATGATCCAGGTGCAAAACATTCACGAATTCACATCCTGTCTTCATGTTTAAACTGTTTATTATACAACAACTAGTTAATTAACTTTCTCCGTTTTCTGCAGTCCACAACAGCTCCCCTGCATAGTTGTCGAGCCTGAGAATCTTATGTAACTAAAATAAGACACAAAAACTAAACCCATGTTTATTCACCTTGTATGGAATTCAGCATAACACGGAACACATGCCATGATACGGCTACAAGCACGTCGGAGATAAAATAGCAGCAGCAACAGAATGGTTAATATTCAGAAACAAAGTATTTAAAAGCAGACCGACCCGTGATTCAGTCACGTGGCCAGTGTGGAGGTCACGAACTCCAATGCCGTGGTACAGCTGAACATCCTTGATGTCGCCTGTCGCCGATAGCAACAGCCGAACACAGAACGCATCGGAGCCGATGCGGACGTCTGTGCGTAGAGAGTCAATGGTAAACTGCAATGATGCCTGCTTCGCTATGATATCCAGTCGCTCCACTATGTATAGCAGACTCGTGACTACCAGGTACATGCAAACATAAACACACATGGCCATATCACATCGGTCTACTAGTATATGTATAAGGTGGTGCAGAAAAAAGTAAACATATATACTTTACATAAATATTTGCTTAATTGTGGTTTTCTCTGCATAGAGATATCTTTGCCCGAGATAACGTCTACCTGAAAACAAAGATTTAATATTCTTTGTACTTTTGCCAATATTAAAATTCTTTGTGATGACATTCATGGAGTGCTTAATGAATAAGTTTGCATCTCACCATAAAGTTTAAATTTTTGCATTCCAAGCTGACAATGAATGCACCTATTCCTTTTTTAACAACATGACACTACTGCCAAGCACAGTGAATGCTACAGCAATTGTCTATATGCATCACCTACTTGCATTGTCAAAATCACTAACAATCAACACATCATTCAGCAGTTTTCACCATGTAACATCTCCACCGCTCTAGTGAAGTCTACACAGTAAGCTTCGTGTGTGCCACCTACATAGTGTACTATAAATACTTGTGAGATGCACCTTTGACAAAATTCTGCAGCAACACCACATTTTTCTGAAGACAATCCAGACTGGCCAGCCTTTTCTCCTAATAACACAATTACAACAACTGATCACAGTCATGAGCATTATAAAGGTCTCTGTACTAGAGTGTCACAGCTGGTCATATTAATTACCTACCATCAACATTCGAAAACTAACACTTCATCTAGCGTTGTCACAGATCACACAGTGCGATTCACGTAGCTTTGCCTTTAATCACAGGACTGACTTAAGTAAACCGTATACATTTAAAATTTACCTCAGAGGCTAAGAATGTCTATACGGTGATACAAAAATATTCACACAGACAATGGTGTTCCATTGGAGCTCATCACCTTTATGCTGCTTTTAAGACAGCTCAACAAGCATATTAATAACATCAACCAGATGGCCAGCTCAGTTAACAGTCAGCACCTATAACGAGCTAGATCAGTATGCTAGCAGTACGAGTAATAATGCAAAACTTGCTGTTTCTTCCCCAGTGGTTGCCAAAGCCATCACCAATAATCACTCATCTTACCCATGAAGGATGTCCACTCAAATGACTTTGTCACATTCTGTTTATGTAATCTTGGGAGCAACGTTGTCACACAGTAACTAAGTTGCACTACTTTTGTCATGCAATAAAATATGTTGTTACAGTAAATTTATGTGGGTGTGTCCCATACCAGTACAAATAAATTTAACTTTAAAATTATCCCGCAATTAGTGAAGATGGATAACTATTTTTGCAGCCGTGTAATGACATGTGCAGGTGTACTGTGGCTCAGCCTTGGGCCAACCAACCACATCTACCCCTGCAAACTAAACAAACACAATGACAGAATTAAGAGATGAACGGAAGCAACTCACAGCCGATAAGGAAGTGTTGAGAACCTTCACTGTTTCTATCCATGATGCCTGATGCAAGCTACGCGCACGCAGACGGTCCATCAATGTAGACAGCTGTGTTCCACCCTTTCCTGTGCAGAGCAAACAAATACTTCTTTGTATAAACACACTAATGGTAATGATGCTGTTATAAAGCTGTTACAAATGCATTATGCAGTGAAAGTCGACAGTCGCTGTTAAATATTATGAGAACATATATTATCAACTATGATATTCACGGTACTATGCTATTCACAAGCTTCAACAGTCAGATCACAGCTATACCAACTCAAACTCCTAACTGTTTTAGATCACGCTGTCTAAAACAGTCTCATCAGTTTTTTTGTAGCAACCCTGGTATTGACAGTCACTAAATGTCCAGGACTACTACAGTTGCGCACAACTGCCTGGAAAGCTACCGAATATAAAATCATTTTAAACACTACTGATCAATTCGTGATAACATATTTTTAACATTGTAAACATTAATTACTGTACAACAACCAATTTCTTACCAATGCCATTATACTCATCAACAACATTTTCATCCATCTTTAAGCCATGAATATTTATTTTGCTGGATAGAGGTATGGTACCAGAGGTCCGTGTACGGTACGCAGTCGTGCGCTGCTCTGCAGCACGGTACTCCGCTAGCACATGGCAGACGCTGCTCGCCATAAGCATAGCATAATATAACTTTGTTATGCTGTCCTGCTAGTATGCTACTCTACTACCGCTATTCACTGCGGTGGTACTGTGGTGCTACTGCTGCACGTCGTTGCACGAGATGCTTCGCCAAAAATACCAATGTTTCAAATTAATTTCAACAAAACTAAAACTTAGCTTCCACAGTTGGTGTTGTTCTTCTGTTGCAGCCACACTTTGGCATCCATGTTACATACTCACCAGTGCGACACACTTATCATGCATTGTGCTGCCTACAAAGGTAACAAAGCTGGATACCAAAATGACCAAATGTGATAAAAAGGCGACGGTCGTCGGTATTTGTTAACAACACTTAGCGACAGTGGAATGGACGTGCACTCACGTGTTACTTACGGTGCTGAACATAAAAGTGGACAGTCAGCTTAAAGCAAGTCATTCACCATACTCCATACAGCGTTGTGGTCGATGATAAGCATTGTAGCGATATTTTTATAACTCCAGATTTCAAAACAGCGTTTTAGGGCATATGGAAGTACTGTTATTTTTAGATAGTCGAATTTCCTTAAAACAGAGTGTAGGATAGGTCGAGTGAAGAATGCATGTGGTACAGTGACTGCACTAAAACACGCAGACGTACAGACAGTCAGCTGACATTCAATCAATATTGCCCCCCTAGGCTGCTGCGTTGAACTGACGTCACAATGGTGTTAAACGTAGCTGTTTTCGAGCGCTTCGTGGAATAGAGAAAGTTTTTGTCTTCTAAAATTGTGGAGTAGTAAGGTGAGCTTTTTGGTGAGGTTGCTATTTAAATTAGAGTTAGATGTACTTTATGATTAGGGTTGTAAATGGGGACGATCCCAAATCCACGGACCTAATGGGCCCATTCTATGGGGCCATAGCGGTCCCCTCTGTCACGCGTTTTCGTCGTCGTTGTCGTCGTCGTCGTTGTCGTGGACATTGATGCACAGGCGGCGTGCGACAATGGCGGCGTGCGACACCTGATGAATGGGCGTGCGACAGCTCGCAGTGGCGAATGGGCCCAACATTTTTCAAATGCTTCTTGTTTTTACCTAGCTGAAGCGATACCGGAGGCTAACGGGAGACGCGCAGGATCCAGTATATATATTTGAATTTTGAAGCCTGGGCCAACCTAGATCTCTATCCGAAAGGACGCCAGTAATCACCATGTATAGTGCTACGCCTCACCCGGCATGGTTACCGCTCCTACGCTACACGTCGATTCACCACCTAGCGGCGAACGGGTCTTGCGAGAGGACGTGGACGCTGTCCAGGGTCAGTATTGCTCGGCTCGTCGCTGGATTTGGATGCAAGCAAAAGGCCTATCTCGCGCTTATGCTACGATGTCAGTCAGTGTCCGTCTGCATGTCTGTCGTCTGTCTGTGACGGAAGTGCACTGGCGCATTATAGCTAATTTAGGTTTCAAATTCCGATCCAAATTTATCGCGCATTGCGGTTACGGTGCATGCGGGTGCGAGCACTGAACTATTTATAGTTCATTGGGCGCGAGGGAAGGGATCATCGCCGGGAAGAGTGGGGGGATCATCTTGCGCTATGCTAGCCACTGCTAGGCCCTCTTGTACGAATTGTACTCGCCATCTGTATGTGTGTTTCAGGCACGTTCGTTGCGTGATTATAATAAAGTAATGGCATTGGCCTGTACTTACTTCAAACGGGCAAAACCGTGCGAGTTGCCTGTATTGTTTACACATCCTATCATGTTAGGCCCGTTTTTCGTAGCCTACCAGACACAGGGCGTGGCTGTTAGTTGTTTATTTTTCACGCTAGACCATTCAGCTTTCGGTATTTTAATCACGTGACTACCAGAAGGAAGGCTACGAAAAACGGGCCTGTTGTTATTCTGTTATTCTATGTTCTGACGTCATTATAAATATTGTCAACATCTGTGATATGAATTGCGTAGTATGTTGAAATATATTATTTTTTGCATTACTTTTTGCTGAATTGTTTTAACTGACTTCAGTTAGATCGAAATGTTGATTACGTTGTCTGGAATTTTTCAATAATACGTGTAGCTAAAGCCAGTGTTCGTCTTTTTAAGATCAGCTGTTTGCAGTTTCACTCAGGCTTTGTTTGTCTTTGTTTCAGCTGTCCTATTGCACTGATGATCACTAGAAATAATTCACACTCCTTACACCATCCATTTCCGGCTATAACGTCGGACGGTCACTATAACCACATTTTAAGTCCCACTACATTCGTCGTGCAGTAAAATGTAGTGAAGTTAGTGGCTAAGGTTTGGGAAGGGGGCTTGCCACATCCGCAAATTTTCTGATCACTGCACCACTTTGCTGTCCTTGCAGTTGCTAAACTCTTTGGGCTTTTTGTATGCAAATTGAAAACTTGGTATTGTCTGAAGAACGTGTTGAAATGATTGTCGCTTGCTCACTAAGCAGTTCCATTTTTATTTTTTTTAGTCTCAGGAGAGCCTAAGTAGATGCAATTCTTAGAAGTCCTTTTTTGAAAAAACAGTAGAGTAAATGTGAGATAGTCGCTTTTTATAAGGTTTTTGTGCTGATAATTATGTAGTGCACTTTGTCTAATTGCTGTGTTGTTAAAGTAGTAATTCAAAAGTGGCATCTCAGAGGAATTGTAACAAAAATTACTTTGAACTATGCTTCTTGTTGATAGTAGGCTGTGCAGAGAAACCTGCTTTTAAATGTGCCAGTGATGTCATCAGTGTTAGTGCATTTGGTGAATTTATTGAATCATATCTAAAATGAGCTTTCATCTGGAAACAAACAGACTGTCAGCATTTATTGTGGTCTTTATGCCTGTTCCATTGGCAACATTTTAAAGAACATTATCCATGTAATATCCATTTGATAAAAAGATATAAAATAAAACTACATTCAACAGATCAAATTAAACTGCCAAAATTATGAACACTATACTGTTATTGAAAGTAACGGATGTGTTTACATAGAGAGAAATGATACACATGTTGTTATTCTTGTTTTTGTTGTTGTTGTTGATGTTACATGTTATATGTTTGTTTTTGAGTGAGTTAATAATATGTTGTCACTGTATTATTATAGTAAAGACATTGACAATGAATGTCGGAGTCGCACACAGTGATCCCAACCCTAACTCCACATACTTCAACAGTAAAGGCATGTGGGTTACATACATACTGGTTGTCGCCTTCATTCACTACATGTTTCTGAGTCTGCCGTTCCTGTCTGTTGCAATGGCCTGGACACTCACTAATGTTCTGCACAACATGGTATGCCGACTTTAGTTTAGCTGTTACCTCACACTAAACTGAATAGCGAGAATTGGATTTCTGTATATCAGTTTTTTTGTAATAATACTGATAACAATCACTTTACTTTAATAACATACATATGTTGTGATTATTAGCTGCAGTTCTTCATATCTTAGTTTTTGTTGTTTTTGATTGATGAGCTTGACACAAAATAGGCTGCATATGAAATTTAGTGAAAATAGACATGTACCTTTTGCATGTGATACAAAAAAATCTACCACATGTGCAGAATGTAAATGTATCTAAGCACCGCTGTGACAGTGTTTCAGTGCTTGTGTGGGTGGGTGCACATTACTGCGTGTGTGTAGCTGATGTTTATCGTACTGCATATTGAGAAAGGAACACCGTTTGAGACAGCTGATCAGGGCAAGTTCCGTTATCGTACTGTCTGGGAACAGCTCGATTATGGAGTTCAGTTTTCTGCATCAAGGAAATTTCTGACCATTGCACCGATTGTTTTGTAAGTATGATTGTATCTGCTTGCACTGTATTATGTGCTGTTTCTTTGACAGTGTGTCAGAGTTTTAGTATAATTTGGCAAAAGTAGAATTACATTAGCTATTATAGGTTGACCTAATCTGTAAATGTCACTTTTAGGTTAAGCCTAATGCACGGCCACAATTAATGATTTGCATTCAGCCCAAACCAATACTGGCAAATTTAATTTACTGAATTTTGCCGAGGCCAAAACTGGATCCATAAAGATAGCACACCGTTGTTGTCTGCACTGGGCCGGGTTTGCCTGACTGAGCAGGATTAGGTCAAATAATCAAGTTGATGACTGAAGCTACCAATGGTGGTAAATCTGCCGAAAACTGCTGTGAAACAGGCACTCCATTGACAATTTCTGAAATTTCACAGGCCCACCTTTATGCAGCTGCTGTCAAACTAACATAATAAGCTCTGTCACATGGTAGAGCCACATTCGCATCCGACGATCTGTTTGCCAGCTACCAAATCAGACAGTTCAGCCAAAAGTGTAAAATTGCATTTGGCCAAAGCCGAATATTAGCCAAAAGTCATAACTTTACCACATTCGGCACCAAAGCTGAATCGTGTTCAACCTCTATGGGGTGTGCCAATGAAATACAGTCCCTTATGAAATGATTATCTCCATAATTAAAACAGATTTTGTCACTATATTTAACCACATATGCAGCAGATTTTGTTACAATATTTGGTTTCATTTAAAAATTGTGTATGATTTATTTGAATTTAAAGGTACATTTTTCTAAGTGAACAAGTAATTAAACTGAGAACCTGATGTAAAAATAACAGAAAATGCACCAGATTGATATGCCAATAGATTACTATGTACACATGTTAAATCTATCCAATGTTGCTGAGCTGAAAGACTTTTGTTGATGATATAAAATGATTGCCAATAGGAGTTCATTGATGTTAAGGCAGTGGTATCACTTTGCAACAGACTTCAGTCATGTATTGCTGCAGCTGCAGAACATTCTGAACACTGTTTAAAAAAATACTGAATGAACTGTAGGCAGCTAACGTGCATCACAAAAATGTTTGAACCGTTGGTGAAGAGTTGTGCAAAGTTTGTTTTGTTATTCATGAATACTCAGTATACAACTGCACATTCACTCGAAAAATTGTACTTTAAAGTTTAAACTGTTGTATTCATTGTACTCATCAGTTGTATCAGTAAAATTTACAGGATGTAGTGTATGAATACTCACATACAATTTTCTGAGAGTTTGCCTCAAATCCATGCTAACTTTGCTGAGATATTTTTTCTAGGGGATTGTTTTTTATTGGTGCACCCTGTATGCTTGTGTCATCTCTGAGACTAACGGCATCACTGTTTTGTCATCGTCATATTGTTCTTGCCATCATCCTGTTAGTGTGCTGTGTTTTTAGGTTTTTCCTGGCAAGTTTCTACACGAAGTATGACCAGTATCACTTTGTTGTCAATGCAGTTTCCCTCCTTGCTGTTCTCATACCAAAGCTGCCACAGTTTGATGGTGTCCGATTGTTTGGCATCAATGCTTACTGACTGAGATAACGACAGTAGATTGGACGATAAACAGATAACGAGGAAACTGACAGACTGGCTGCGAATGATGGGCGGATGATATGTTTCGCTGGTGCTGCTGGGTTAATAGACTTCCAGTCGATTGATTTGTAGTTTGTTGTTTTGTCTCACTTGATGTGCGTATAAAGTGATTATCATTCATGCCATTTGGCATCTGTTGATTTCTGATGTAAATGTCGAGTTTAACTGTACATTTGAAATCTTGTGACAGTCATGTTAACATCTTACCATTAGTATATCGCATTCTTGACTGTTAACAGTACCTTATGGCACAAGTTGTCTGTTAAAAATTTGACTTTTAGCAAGACAGCCATCTATCTTTGAAAGCCATCAGGGTTTCTCCTGTTTGGTTAATGTGCCACATGTTCAGCAGTGTGTCATAATAACTTCATGAACCTAAATTGACTTAAAATTATATAATTTTTAAAGTATTGTAATTGTTATAAACATTTTCATAGATGGTGTATAATAGACACTTAATGGGTAAAAGTTCTACAGCTTTGTTTTTAGGCCGTCTGTTTAGTTTCGTCAAGACAACCGTCTTTATTTTGAAAGATATCAGGATTTCTCCAGTTCGGTGAGTGTGCCACATGCTCAGCACTGAGTTTATATGCCATTTATGACTAGTACGCGGCTAACTCTGGTCTTCATTTCACTCGTCACAGCTTTTATCAGCATATTATTTGTTATATATTCGTACTGCATTCTTATAAAGATGTGTTATTATATGTTCGAGTTTAAGCGGCAGTGCTCTCCTGTGTGGTGACTGATGTCATTATAAGACAATCGCATTGAGCTGATGACACTGTGGTGATGCATGTTGTGTTTTACCACTAGGGCTACAAGAAAATCACAGTAAAAGAATTCAGATTTTAGACAAATTGGGAAAATCCCGATAAATCACAGCATTCGATACTTGGTCATTTACTGCCTTCAAAGTTACCGTTTGGCTGCATTCTAAATGCAAAGCAGTAAAACTAGCATAGAAAAAGAGTAATGCCGTGCAATGTTACTCCATCCTCCAACATACATATAGGAGCAAAAATCTATAAGAAATATTTCTGAAATGGCAGAAAATGCGGACAGAAGTCACGTCACATAATAAACTAGCCAAGACCCAGTGAAAAGGGTTGAACAATGGTGTGACATTTCATGCACAACCACCATACTGATTTTGTATATATTCCGCTGATAATCACATGCATGTCATAAAATCATGGCATGCAGGCATGCACCCATAATCATGGTATTCACAGTGATCATTATTTTGTGATTTTCTTGCTGTCCTAGTTATCACTATTGTCAGTGGTGGCATGACGGTTATGGTGTTTGGAGTACTGTGTGTTTAATGCCCCATTCCCTACAAAGTTGCCTGTTTCATGCCTGAGCAGAATCCAGC
>Ga0209782_1001241_pt1 | contig 12976 bp, 8 predicted proteins | sample WorMetmaBAHAMAS1_FD_187390 | JGI IMG/M metagenome (GOLD analysis project Ga0209782, IMG submission 187390) | Marine gutless worms symbiont microbial communities from Max Planck institute for Marine Microbiology, Germany - Inanidrilus... | ecosystem: Host-associated > Annelida > Digestive system >... | reverse complement strand
GAGACTAAGCTGGCTTCTGTCAGCTTTTGAGTGCACGTTAATCTGTAGTATCGTATCGTAAATGTCAAACACAAATATAGAAACTAAAAGAAGCAAACATAAAAGGAGGACAAAATTACAAAAAAAACAGCATACCCATCATGATCATTATCGGTTTGTGGTTTAAATTTACGACAAATAATCATCGTTTTACCAGCTTTTTGTCTCTCTATGCAAGTCGAAGTGATCTTTTTTTAAATACGCGCAAAATGAAATGCAATACACTATCAGGCTAGTGGCTGCAACTAGATACTGTCAGAATGGGCTTTATAAGTATAAGTCACTGCAGTCTGCATGTGATGTATGTAGAAATTTCCGTTATTTATCGCTCTAACGGGGTTGTCAAATGACTGGTTGATACTTTTTTCCTGGTTTCTTAGGCCTATCGTTACTAAAATGTAAACCCGAACAGCTGCAACCTGGCAGTGTAGGCAATTTTAGCTTGACAACTTGGTTTAGATTTTTACTCCGCCCCGAAGTAAGTCACCACATTTTCATTCATGTTCCTCCTCTGGCGGCGTTGTAATACGTTATGTACTTCCGGTTTTGAGTATGACGTCACGCTATTGCATAACGGGTACTATGACAGCATGACGCTACCGCAGCAGCAGTGCTGCAATGTCGCGCACGCTAACACCCCTGTTGCGTTCTGTATATAGCTTGCGTCCTGATCTAGACGACGGCGGCGGGCACCAAGACTAGACGAGTCCTTCGTGTAAGGGGTTCCGGTGGCGGTAGACTCGATGGTATGCGGTTGGTTGTATAAGAGACGAGCAGGTTGATAGCTGTATCTCGGCAGTGAGGACTATGCTGTGTTGTACATGAACAGAGTGAGCGACAGTCGTGCAGCTGATACATCGTCCACGACAAGAACGTCTGGTCGTAAACCTACTGTTGCCGAACACCTCGGGTAACAAACAGCGTCTATACACCGTTCACTACCTTCATGTAGGCGGTAGGCCTTTAGGCCAATTAGCCCGCTCGCCATGCTTGCCCGGCGGCTATATGTTTTGCTTGCGTTAATTCTCTTTCTATTTAATGATTTCTTGGAGACCAATTATCTCAGGATCTACTAGACCGATTTTCACTATTTTTTTTTACCAAATAGTAGGTATGTGATCGTAGATTATCGAGCTGACCTACTTTTTCGATTCCGCAAGGATTCAGTCTGTCATGGTAATCAATGTTGTGGCCAAATTGGCTACCTCACCTTCATTCGGCACACTGGCGTTCCGAAATGGATTGGAATATGATAATTCTAATGAACGGATTAATGGCGCCGATAGTCCTTCTGCATTGTTTACAAATTTGGTGAACTTTGGTCCACTAACTCCGGAGATTACGACGTTAGAAATTAAGGGATTATTTTTATTGGCACACCCTGTATATTGACGCCTTTGCAAATCCGGCCGTGCACGGGAAAACCAGACGGCGGATAAGTTAGGCGTAACTTGTGCGTGCATGTGCGTACGTTGTAATGAAGGATGTTCACAATGAACATGAGGGCTCTTGGACTCAGTGAACAACTCTGCGTCAAGTTCTTGCTCAAACAAGCCAAACAAGCCAACCTCGCCCAACGTAAGTGATTCCGATCATTTATTATATACTCCCGTCTAACACGCTAACTAGAAAACCCAAGCATTCCTGTCGACAGGCATGTCACTCACACCGGCAGAGAGAGAGAAAGAGAGAGAGAGCTAGACGTGCATACACAGACAAACACGGACACAGCTGATTACGCTACCCATGCATGCCTCGCGGCTACAGAGCCGGAGTCGTTAATTGAGACTGTGTCGGTTCTGCCGTCCGTTCTGCTGTCTCAGCCGCTTGTCTTTTCTAATCAGCTGCCTTCTTTTTTTCCGAGCGACACACAAAGATTGCGCAGTATATAGCCTATGCTATGATCCGACGTCTGTCACACGTCAGCGAGCATCAAAACAGCTGAATGTATCGTCACAACACCAACGCCATTAGATTAACCCACATCTTTGCGGCTTTCAATAGCCACAAACACCATGCTATACCAAAAACAATTCTAAAGTTGATGGACACACTGCAGCAGATCTGAACTGCCTTGCTGCAGAAATCCATTGTTAAAGGTGTGAAGGACTTTCCCAAGTGACTGGAGGATATTGTGTTAACTAACTAAGGGCATTTTGAATATAAAATGTGACCAATGACAACAATTACTGATGAATGTTTCTACCGTATGATTTCATTAATATAATGAGTTTGTTTCAAGTGAAGTTTGTGAATACTGCAGAAAGCTGTAATGGATGGTAAAATTGAGCAGTTAATGTTACAAAAATTGTGTTACAGTTCTCACAAATAGTAAGATAAATAAACCAAAATCGGTACATAGATTAGGATATTAATGGTGAACAACGTCTGCGGAGGATGACCACAAGCTGAAATATATGGACTCACCCTGTACATTGCAGTATTGATTATTCTGGATTATTGTTGTAAGAAATGGACGAGAAATACATGAAAGAAGACGGTGACGACGGCGAACAGAAAAGAAGTGAGATAAGAAAGGGACGACAGCTTCCGTGAATTTAAAAAAACTGCCCGTGATTTAGGTCCGGTTTTTCCACAGCAAATTAATCTGCCCATCAACTTAATCCTGCATTAAAGCCAGCAGATAATGATCGATTAACTCAAATGTCGTTTCTACAACCGCAGTTAACGGCCGATCATCAGTCAAATGGAACTTGGTTAATGGACGATTAACTTCGGCCATTAAGTTAATGAAAGATTAACTAATGATAGATTTAATCTGCGGTGGAAAAACCGGCGCTTAGGCTAGGAAAAGCAACATTTTTGTGAACCCCAGACCCCAGAGCCCCCATAAGATGTATAAGGTGCGACAGAGAAGATAATTAGGGTAAGTAAGTAAGTAAGAGTATTTATATAGCGCAGAAAATATAGGTCACGCTTAGCCTATATTGAAGTCCGTACGTAAGCCTGTTCCGCCTGTAGACTATTTGCCCTTGTGTATCCGTCTGTTTGGTTGGTTGTATGACACAGTGGTAGAACGTCGGTCTCTGACCGTCGAACTTTCCCTGTCCTGCGCTCCACCTGCAGCCGATGGGTGACCTAGGCCTATATTATGGGTAACCGTCCGCTATAGGACAGCCAACCAGGCCAACTTAGCCTTTCGTCTTTTCAGGGTCGATAGATGAGTAGTAAGCTGGAACCAGATGTGTGCTACCGTGTACGGGTGGCGCCATCTGGTGAAAGCTATGGCGGTATAACCGCAGGCCCGGCGGAAAGTAATGGCAGCGTACCGCCGGATAGATGGCTTAGTCACCTGCAGGCTGCCTGTACACGGGGATTAGCTCCGGGCCCAACGCTCGGTAACGAGTATGGGAGAACTTTACCTTTGTCTGTCTGTTTGTGTATATGTGCAGATGAGGTTTTACAGCTGAGATCAGCCGTTGTCGGTCAGTCGTCGACCAACAGCAGTGTTGTAGACAGCCGTACGATGTCGAAACACAAACAGGACGTTTGATGGCTTGTCGGACATGCACAGCGCACATATAGGCCTACACACATCAAGTGGTATAGTCCTATATATATAGGGTGCAGCGACGTCATAGTAGTCTGCGCATAGTATGTTAAGTTCGGAAAATCTGTAATAAATTTGTTCCCGTCGTTTGTCTGAAGGCAACCATCTTTCGGTTGGTGCAGTTAAAAGCACAACAGCGTGATCACTAACTCACTAGAAAGCGATAAGACTAGCACTGAGATTTCGATATCATAGCCTTATCGCTAGACCAACTTGCATCATTTTCTAACAGTCTGACCTGTAGGTGAGCTGCTTACATAAGGGGATATAAATAAAAAAGAAATTATTGCTTATATTTCAGCTATTTGCCTATAAGCCCCCACGAACTGATTTTCACCAAATTTTGCACAGTAGTAGAAGTCGTGGACGTAATCACCTGTGACAAATTTTTAGCGATAGGTTAAGGGACGTCCATTCTGTGAGGGGTCAAAAATGGGCTGTTCTCAATCATTGAATAGGCCAGCCACTGTTAACATAGGGCCGCACAACTACGCAGCCCGTGATCTTCGTGTATCTCAGTGAGATGGTAATTTTCTTACGAAACTATAATAACTGTTTTTTCAATAGTTTAAACTTTTACATTGTACGTGGCTAGACCTTCGATGCATGATTTCAGATTTATGTGTTAACCATTTTATTGAACACGAATACATGTTGAATCGAGACTTTGTTCTTTCAGCTTTTAAGCCTTTCATAGCGTGATAATGAATGTTCTTGTACTCAGCAATAGCTTATTGCGCTCAATCATTCAACAGCGACAACTTACAACTGATGAGTGATGTTGACGAGTTACATATTTATGTCACACGAGTAGACTCCATACACTGTGTCTCAAAAAAGTATAACACCCAACCACCGATAATTTTTAACAATAATTGTCCAATTCTAGTGATTTTTGTACATACACTATTGTGTGAATATGCCACTTAATGATGGTTTAATTTCCCACCTCACCTACTCAATGTACTTACCTTACCTTGTGAAACTTTAAGACCCTAAAAATCATGAATTTACTCTCAAATTGTACGTATCCAAATGCTAGGAAGTTAAATGTGACAGTTATTAACATCAAAATTTTATTATACTTGATAGCCTTATTTTATTTATTAATCATGCAATTTCTGGCTTGCTTAAGAACAGAAATAATTTTTATTGCATCAATGAGCTGAAGCCGTGACTTGTTAACATCCGGCAGTCTGATGTGGATATCTGGATATCAACAAATGGAGAAAGCGAATGACGATGTGCATGCGTGCAGATAGACAACATTTCGATCACTTATTGTGAGGTACTCATGAGACCAACACAGAATTGTGGACAAATAAAATGCAATTAACTTGGTTTATTCTCTTTTATGCTCCTTTGTGATTTTCAGGTTTCTAAAGCTTCCCAAGATAAGGCATGTACGTTAAATAAGGTGGTAAAATAAACCATCTTTTGATGGAATATTCTCTCAGTAATATTTGTTCAAAATTACTGGAAATGGACAACTACTGTTAAAATTATTGTCGGTGGTTGGGTGGTAGTTTTTTGAGACACAATGTATATTGTGTCAGCACCTATCAAGACTGAGCGAATCAAGCAGTGACTGGTGGAAGCATATCAAAACATACAAGGTTTAAGTGAAAAGACATAATTTAGGCATTTCTTGTTTCGCCAGGCACTGCAGTAACACAGACACTAGTCAGGCAATGTGGGAAAATATAGCATATATTACCTTCTGATTTCTTTTTAATACATCTTCTGTTAAACTATCGAAGTTGGTTCACATTTGTCTATGTTATAGAAAGGCAAATATACTCAGTGTACTGTGCTACTACTATCATCGGCGTTACCAGGTTAGTTGTATCAGGATTTACTTCAGTATGTTCAGGTATAACCCAGTTTCCAAAAAACTTTGTCATTTGTATCATATACTAAACAAAACAAAATAAAGCAACGAGAGATATTAAGCAACGTATTGTCTTCAACCTGCCATTAAATAACATCTGTAAAAATAAACGGTCTTGATTCAACAAACAATGCAACCACAGTTTCAGATGCATACAAGTAGCCTACTCCAGTGCAGTGACATACTTAAATAAGCAAGTAAGTAAATCGTTATTACTCATCAAAAATTAGCAATGTGTTAATTAAAGAACTGGAACAAGCAAATATATCAATAAAAAATACACAGAGAATTATACAAAGTTAAAAAGACTACGGGTAGGAAGGAATTTTCACATAAGTACAAGGGGAAGGGTAAATAAATGCTTTATTTTATTAGGTAAAATGGGATGAAGGCAACAAGCTTAGACTCCTGACTGGGTGCACTTGACTTGAACTTCATAGATCTGAGTCAATCACATGATAACTGTGACAACTGAGTGAATGCCATGTCGGAGATTTACACTACAGGTATGACTACAATCCTGATGGCTTTGACACCATAAACTGTTAATACTCTGACACTGCAGAATGCTACTGTACAAACGTATGTGAACCGACTGTACCCATATACTAAGGCATGCAAATTTCATTAACATCTGCAATGTAAATAATTGCAATGCAGATGATGACTTTTAGCTGAATATCAGCTGAAAATCTGTGGATCTGGACCTGTACTTGGTAGACTCAACTACACATCACTGCTATGTGTACAGTTACAAAGAGTAAGGAAAAAAAGAATGTCTAACGTGCTTAACTGTCCAATCTGGTGGTGCGGACATGGCCGTTGGCAAACAGGACTGAGAGATCATGTTCTTGAAACCTATTACTACCTGGAATAGCTGCTTCCCCTCAGTTTTCTATGTCCGTTTGTTCCATAAGAGAACACTTGGGAAATTTTTTTGGGCTGGAGAACTGGCCAACAATTCACAGAAACCGTTTATGATCCCGTGACCCTGAAAAAAAAACAATGAGTTCATCCGATTCAGTTTCTATTACTAATGCAATGAATCGGTGGTAACACATGTTCACCAGCGCTAACATTACCAACCCACAAAGGATAGAAGGCTGTGCCACCTATGACATGCCAATGGCCACAATGACATTTCATCCACATACATCAGCAATTCAGCGTAACATAAAGCAGCACTGTGACATTACTTCACCCCAAGAGGGCTGCAAAGCATTGTGATCAGCATGTCTGTATGTCTTTTCGCTCAAATATCTCAAAAAACAAATGTCCAAATTTTTGTGCACACTGTGACTGAGTCAGAACATTTTCAGATAATGGGGCATACACAGATAGCACATTAACTGCTGGCACCCTCATTTGCTAGAGGGCGCCAGCAGTTTATCCACTCACCATGCACACTACCCTGCCATTGCCACTGCTGTTGTTACTTAGCCCCTGGGGTGAAGTTTGTTATCCTCAATTTCCATGTTTGTCAACTGTGTTGCATGCAACAAAGTGTCATAAAATAGCACAATTCACAACAAATTATGACCGATCATATACCAACAAGACAAAAATAGTAACCACAGTGATTACTGAATGCCAATCTCACATCTGCAAACTATAATTCAATACTTTACATTCATAATTAGTCCTCTATTCATGAATTACAAAAAAACAGGAATAGAGATCAGAAAACGACAGCATAAATTGAATACTTTTGACTCTACAACAGGAATACGTGATATCTCAGAGGAATCAGGAACAAAGCTTCAATATGAGTCGGTCTGGGAAGAAATAGTCAAACAGTTTACTAAATAAGCATAAAACTTTGATGTGTCTGTGTTTCTACACAGTTCCTGCAAAAATCTATTTCAAATCTTTCCAGCGTCATTTATAAATGTTTTGATACTCGACTGCAGATTTTTATCATGGACTCCATGCTAAATTATACGGCAAATGGGAAGCACTGTGACAAGTGCTGCCTTTAAAAGATCAGGACAGCAGACTGTTGTGCCATCATCTGTCACATTCCACTAACAACAACGATACATAATAAATACTACACAATGGTGCAAAAGAAAGTGCATCACTGGTCCATCACTAGTCAAAAGGTGCCAATACACGTGCCAAATATCTCGTAAGATAGTGTAGCAACATGTCTTGTTGAGACTTTAGCGACGACAGTAGTTCAATTACTGTTTGAGTATGATGGCAAATGAATGTTTAAAATTGGTAAGAATTTGACAGAGTTCCAGATACGAGTAAACTACAGTGGTACGATTTTGACTCATAATTGCCAATGGTTACGTTTGTTTTTTGCTCCACTGTCTACATCTCATAATACATAGAAAACTGAGTTTTATTTCTGTGTCCACTTTTAAATGAGACGAACCTCATGCATATATAGATGCATATGTTCAATGTTGCATACTTTTCAGGGCACTGTCATTAAGGTGTAACCTGTATCAGCTGATATCACACCTTGAGCAAGTTTCATGGCAGATTCTACTACGGTCAATACAAATGCAAAACATTACGATCATTTCAAACACTTGCAGTTAAAATAATAAAACACTACTGGAATATGCATAAAAATATTTGTCGCTGCATTTTTTCCATAAAAAAATCTGCAGAAGCTTTGATCTCCAGAAAACGTCGCTGACCTTCCACAGTTACAGTCAGTCAGTTTGCATTCTGCAGTGATAACAACGGCTATCGGAAAAACTGGAGCTTCTCTCGAAGCCAGTCCTCCGTTAAGTCTTCTGGGTTTCTGACTTCAAACACCTGACACACAGACACTAAATGTGTACTTAATATGAAGGCAGTCACAGATTCGCTGTTGCAATTTTATCTGTCGCTGCACAACCGTCATTCATAGACATGTTCATATATTATTTACATCGTGTTAAAAAACAGAACAGAAACAGAAAGTGGAGAAGATTCAGACAGATGATTATTTCTGTAAGCTAAAAAAACATCCCGCATTTAGGAAAACTGAATAATTATTAATACGAAACATCCTACATTAAAGCATACCTGCAATTATACTTTATCTGTCTATCACACTACACAAACCAGGTTTTTCATGGATGTTCATGATTGGTTAAACAAACTTTGCTTGCATTTCCATATCTGGACATCAATTATTTTACTCAGTCAACGACAACCGAGAGGGATTCAGCAACTGCAGTCAGATATAATCAACTGCATCTTGGTTATTCATAACACATCATAGCTATAAATAGCATGGCAAAAGATAACGACAATGGGTAATTCCATTCTGGACTGGTTGTGATTCGTCTGTGACACTGTGGCACAAGTGGCCTGAGTACGACATTCAAAGCTATTGGTAAAATAGTTTCTGCTACAAAAACAATATCTATGCATAAATACAACAGTGGTGGAGTTAAGTAAGCATCAGAACTACTGTCGTTATCTCTTCATCGTTATCAATCAACAGTCCAGGATGACACGAACCTTCCCGAGACTGGCTTCATTCACAAGTGTCCTCATGCTTCCCGCATACATCATCTGCTGCTCTGGGTTGCAGCCTTACACACAGCCATCACAGAAACAAGCATTACGAATTAACAACACCACATGATGCATCTACAAACATGTAATAAATGCTGAAGTTGCCAGCTTAGTGTTATCACATGGCATGTTAACGGATAAAAACAACAAAAAAGGACTAAAAGCCAAAAAAACCGTTTAACACAAAGATCTGGTCAAAATCTTAGCCAGTAGAGGCAACCTTAATGGTGGAATGGACGAAGGTAGTGTGAGGTAAAAAGGTGTGTTTTATGCCAGCAGTAAAACACTAGGTGGCAAGGGAGTGACAGACAGCGACAGTGGCGAGTCAACAGAAAAAGACTGACACGAAAACAAGGTATCACAAAACGAAATGATATGCCTCCCACCATCCAATAGCAGCTTGATAGGGGCATATAACTGATGGGGCAGCCACACGGCAACTGTTTCTGAAGTGGTGCCAGCAATGGCTTCGTTGCCATTTCAGCCACTTCTGGTGGCCTGTGGCCACGATGGCTGTCCAGTGGGTCCAAATTCCAGCATGAAGTTTCTTGTCAGTGTGCTATAGTAACCATAGCCCTAAAATGCACTATTTTAAGCTAGGGGCATGGGAGAGACAAACACAGAGATAACAGCACTGCTTAATCCGTCTCTCCGCCACCGTACCATGTGTACAACCTTATTAAAAATGTAAGCTACATTCTTGCTATATTGGCCATCTGGCATCTTTATGCCAGACTGTAGTCTGCTCCACTCACCAGAAGTTCCAATGCTTGGCTAGGAGATGTCAAAAAGCACGTATGTGAAACAATAACATAATAAAGACCTTGAGGGCTAACGAATATGAAGCAGAGTGGATAGGACTTTCTGCCATCGTCATGCTGATAGCAGTAGCTGTAGACGATGAATCGCGGTTGACACTCGGGTAACTCATCTCTTATATCCTCCACACTGCAGTCCTTATATACAACACAACTAATGTTGTTAGGGTTCCCTAATTTTTGTTGTTGTTTTGTTGGCCATTGTCATGACTAGAAGAGATATTGGTAACTGAACTAACAAGAAGGCCTAGCAGTGGCTAGCATAGCGCGAGTTGATCCCTCCACTCTTCCCAGCGATGATCCCTTTCCTTGCGCCCACTGAACTATAAATACTTCAGTGCTCGTGCCTGCATGCACCGCGACCACTGACCAATGCAATGCGCGGTAAAATGGGATCGGAATTTGAAACCTAAATTAGCTATAATGCGCCAATGCACTTCCGTCACAGACAGACGGACAGACAGATGGACACTGACATCGTAGCATAAGCACGAGATGTATATATTACATCTCACTCTGAAATGAAGTGGCCACAAGATGATGCTGTTGAGTGAACTTAACTTTGCTGGAAAATGGAAGTTGGAAGTCACAACTCATATCCGATTTTTTTTGTTTTTGGTTTCTTTTTCCTTTAATAGTTTTTTTTCATTCCACTAAGCTGGATGCCAGCATATCAGTGAATATTAATCCCTTGTATCTTATCATATCATATAAGACTAATCTCTTGTGAAAATATCCCAAAGTCGCCCAGTGTCCATTTACTGCATAAATTAGGGATGTTAAAATTGATTTTTTTTTGATATTTGAGACTAATAAGTATGCCTAAATAAACCTTGGTTTTGATATCAAATGGACTCGAGAAAAGACCTAGGTTTTGGTTTCTGGTACAGATACCGTAACAACATTGAACACAAAAACAAAAAAATAAGCAATTCAAAATAATACAGCAAGATAAAAAATGCTGGTAATAGTAATGACATTAAGCTATCAAGGACTGAAGTCAATTCAGCACTTCTAGTCATCAGAACAGCACACTAATCGTTCCAGTCGACTTGCCATGACTTCCTATTTGTATTCTAAAGCCATCTTAGGTATAGGTGGAACCATTGTTCAGTTATAAGCCATCAAAGTCAGAGAATCATAATCCTTTAATCTCCAATAAAAATAAACATAAAATGGCAATAATATGCATAAAATGTATATCCAAAAAGCAGCTTTAGCTTATACAAAAATGTGTCTAGTAACTAGAATACCTAGCGGTATATGGTCGCGCCTCTGCGGGAGGGGGGGAGGGGTCGATTGGGCCTCCGACGCGATTTTGTCACAGACGGACAGAAACGTGACTACTTAAATCGCGCCTCTCGCATGCTGCGAGGCGCGACGAAAAACAAAAATTCTTACTATCGATATCTCATATCATGCAAAGCTAGCACTATTAACATTAACGCCAAAAAACAGCATCAAATTATATTTAACATAAACAAAAATACGATCTTAAATCACAAAAACATTCTTGAGAATGGCTAACACTACATTTGATACTTTAGAAACTTCAGCCCAATGGAAAGCTCACTTTAGGAAGTGTTGAGCAAAGAAATGTCTCTTATAAGATAAAAAAGTGAACATACCTCATATTCCTCATCCAGAATGATTGATCGCTTCTCCTTTTCAATCTTCACTAAAAGCATATGATAACAAATATAAAGAAAAATATCAAAAATTCATAATTTAAAAAAATACTGCCAATGCTGTTGCTACTTTATGGAACTCTGTACATGTACTTACATACTTCCTGATATTCAGCTGCTGTGAAATTATCTGCCAAGACATGAGTGACATTGAAAATAGGCGAATAAATATTTGATACATGTTATAACCACCATTTGATCAGCAGAGGGTTGCACTGGACATATACTGTAGAATGCCACTGAACTGTACCACTATTAACAATTTGTTCTTTTTGTACATTCACCACTGTCAGAAACAATATTTTATAAATGAGCTCATTTACAACTACATGTACTGCACAAAGCTGCATCCAAATCTACAGTCTAGTAAATTTTCTTAACATTTTTGTGAATACCTTTTCTTTTCTTTGCATTGATGTATTGTCATGAAAGTGTACAGCTTACACTGGGCTACAATGTACATTTTTTTATGAACAGTGGTTGCAAAATTGATTCGGTTTGAGTACAAATGTGAGTAATTACAAACTGAAGGATGGAAGAATGGAGAGATTAATCAGATTATCTTACTGACGATGGCAGCATTGTTAGTGGCCTTGCGAAAGCGAAATTTTTTCAGTTTCTCTTTCAAATCACCATCAACACTGCATATACTCACATTCTCAGCCTGTTAACAAACAATCACACCTGTAACTCTGAGACAACTATCATTATCTCGTATAAATGATAAAAACAGCAGTTTAGCCACTGTATTAACAGCCGTACATCAATAACTGCAAAAATTATAAAAAGGGGACACTACCTACCATTTCGAGAATAGGAAATTTTTATTGGCTGACAGGGATCCAGAGAGTCAATACGCATCAGCGTGCCAAATTTCGTCAAAAGTTTCGAGTCATTGGCATATAAAAATATTTCTGAAGTAGGATCTTCAGCATCACAAAGCTCTGGCAAATCACTAATGTAAATTAAAAATAACAAAGGCCCTAATATGCGACCTTGAGATATACCACTTATGACATCGGTGCATTATCTGATTTAGACCTCTGAGGACAATGGTAAAATATGGATGTGTGGATCTGCAGATTTTTATGACTTGTATGGTTAGGATTAAAGTTAAGGTTAAGTTTAAGCATTTACCCCGTGGCAAATTCACAAATTCACATTTTACCAGTAGATCTGAATGTCCCCACCCCTCCACGATATCCCGAGTTGACTACTTATCAGTATGACAGTCTTAACACCCAGTTTAGAATTGAGATCCACATTGCATATCAAATGCATACACTACAGTTTCTGTCTCCAGGGTGTACATACCTGCAGTGGCGGATTTAACGGGTGGCCACACGTGCAGTGGCCGACGAGGCCCCTGTCCAAAGAGGCCCAGGAGGCCCCACGGGAGGTGTGCTCAGGAGGCCCATGAAATGTCACGTTACATCCACAAAAC
>Ga0209782_1001240_pt1 | contig 12986 bp, 6 predicted proteins | sample WorMetmaBAHAMAS1_FD_187390 | JGI IMG/M metagenome (GOLD analysis project Ga0209782, IMG submission 187390) | Marine gutless worms symbiont microbial communities from Max Planck institute for Marine Microbiology, Germany - Inanidrilus... | ecosystem: Host-associated > Annelida > Digestive system >... | reverse complement strand
CCACGTGACCACCGGCACGTGACCACCGCCGAGACCACGGCCAGCATCGACTGGGGCACCGGCTACGTTGAGGTACGTGAGTCACTCCATACAGATGTAGTAGAAGAGCCGGAGAAAATTTATGAACGTTAAAGCGTTTAAAAATACGAGTAGGTAAGTAAGCGAGTAAATCACAGGACATGGTGCACGGAGATGCCCACGGAACACGGCCAATTATACGTGCACTGGACGAGTCACGGCGGCGAAATCTATCGTGAATTATAGCTTGTTCACTATTCATCGTACGCTCATCTTTGCTATATATAGAGAGACGTAGTTATGGATGACGAGACGAGACCTGTGGAGGACCGTGAATGGTCGAACGTTCATTCAATGTTCTGATGTACGGTCGACAGAAATAGCCGCTGTCTTATATTGACGTCTGTTAAGATTCTTTCATACCTTACAACACGGCTCGGCGCCGTACGTACAGTACCGTACGCGGAAGCGGCGACGCATGGCGCCGGATGCGACGCCTTGCATGCAGACTACGGTGTCGTGCCGTGCGCGCTGCCGTGCAGTGCCGTGCCGGATCAGGAGTGAAAAAAGCTGCAGCCAGTGAGAGCTGGACAACGAGAAATACGCGGAAGTGAGAGATGTTGAACGGAAACCAACTTCATTAGCGTCAGCAACGTGTTGCTACGACAAGACAACAACGCAGCTCTGTGCAGTCACGTGACATGATGAAGAGTGAACAATCAGTTCATGACGACGCTAACTAGACCGACCGTGATTGCAAAAGCTTCGCCATGGCAATTAATTTGGGCAGACTTGTCAAACCCACCTTGCTTCGGCGGCCTGGAGGTCCGAAACGGATTGGAATCTCGCAATGTCGCTGGACGTTGTAGCAGCGGCATGAGCACGCTACATCGTCTAGAAATTTGGTAGGATTCGGTCCAGTAACCACAGAGATCACGTGGCTCATTTTTGTATCCTTGTGATATTGCTAAAAACTGGAATATGCCACTAAATATCTCACGATCTATCCTACGACCTATCTTCACCAAATGTTCACAGTTGGTATGGGAGGGGGATGATAAAATTGGCATTCGTTTTGCAATTATCCAAGAAACGTTGCAATGGTAACCAATTATTTCTTGAGCGGGGATGTAATAGTAGTCATTGATTGATACCACCTTCATTCTTTGCTCCGGCATTCCACAACGAATAGCAATATCGCCATGTCAGTGCATGCTCTAACACAGCAGCGATGACGCCACTACATCGCATAAAAATTCGGTGAATTTTGTAAGTAAAATCGGAGATTACAATGGTAGTTTGTGAAATTTTTGCATCTACTGGGCCAAAAACTGATCTAAATTTGGCTTATCTCACAAAATACATGTAGGCCTATCTCAGCATCTGCTTGACGGTTTTTCACCAAATTTTCAGTTTTGGTAGACATATAAGTGCATGGGGATGATTAAAGTGACCGTAGTTTTGCGGTCTTCCCTAGGACGTTGCTATGGCAACCAAGTTATTTCTGGGGCAAGTACTGAAGACTGACAGACATCACCTTCATTCTTTGCACCGGCGTTCCAAAACAGACTCGAATTACGCAACGTCCATAAACGATATAACAGCGGCGATGGTATGGCTACATCGTGCGAGAACTTCGCGAACTTCAGTCTAGTAATCCCGCACTCCTAAATTTATTAGGCGCCGAGAATGGGACGGACGTCTGTGCCAATAACTATATCGTTAGTTTCGGTGTCTGCCAATGGTGTTCACCCTTTTTGGTGCTGAGCGGGGTACTCTTCATGATCTAACGGAACGACCAAATTATCTCAGGGGTTCGTAGGTTCTTTCGCGCTCGTTGGATCGCAAGGTAAAGGAGAAACACTAACGCCGAACGTTTCAATTGGTAAGATCTGCTCGGACGGTCTAAGTTTAGTAACCCGTTATTAATTTACGTTACAGACACACTGTGCGTGACAGTCGCTCGGCACGCTTTGACCCGGGGGTCAAAATAAAGTCAAAGGTCAAGGTCACGCCGAGATTATCAAATGCGGTGCGGCGTTGGTATGCAGGTCGATATGACTGTTTAGGTTTTTCCGCTTTGATGAGGCACCTACCATAGCCATGGCCACGCCGACATACACCAGATGGCGTTGCGTTAGCTGCTTCGTCGGGCTAGTTCCGGTCACCTGTAGTGAGTTGCACACCTGTCTCTCACCTGTGCATTAAAGTACAAGCCAAATTTGAAAGTGGCCTGGTACTAACTCGTAACCGACTGTGGCGTAGCTATGAAGTCAGGCCTAGTGTATGATACAATGTCGGATGCAGGTGTCGGCGAAGGATGACGTCAATATCAGCGGGATATTTCGCGAGCTGCTGACGCAGGCCCGCTATCAGCTCGATGCGGCCGCCGCGACGGCGACAGCCCAAGACGACGACGACCAAGATGGCGGCGTGGGACCCAACGGCGGCGGCGGCGGCGGCAGCGGACCACACGGCCAACTGAGGCGACGACGCGTCGGTAGCGACGGGTTGCAGAGGCTGCGCGCCAAGCGGACCAGCTGCCATGTGTCGTGATGGCAACCCGAGCTGTCTCTCTCTCTCTCTCTCTCACGCCATCACTCAGCTGCATCCCGTCTACAAACACGCGCTTCAACCCACAAGGCATAGATGTAAAAAGTGGAGGAATTTTTTTAGAAACTACAGCTGGTGTGAAAAACGTTGGATTAAAAAAAAGAAACGTTACTGGACCGAAGTTCACAAAATTTTGCACAATGTAGGCCAGTGATTTGCTGTTAATGCGAATGTTAATGATACTATTAAATTGACATTGAGATATTAATTGGACTCCAATTTTAAAAAAACTGCAAGCAAAACATAGGCCCTTATATAGCCCGTTTGGCAGGTATGCCGAGCTGGCTAAGTAACGTAACGTAGCAAACGACACAAGACATCATTAAAATACTACTTTAAGTTGCATTTAGGCTATACCAACTTTTTATTATAATAACAAATTTCAAAAACGTTAAAAACGTGAGAAGAATAAAAACATAAAGCGTTTTTACATCTATGCCTGGAAGAGATACGAGGAAATTATTCTCACTAACTGCAAAATATTTGTGCTTTGTAACAGTTGCAACAACTGTCGGTCCACGTAGACCGATGCTAGTGTTATTCAGAACAGTTACTATTTTTAGGGAAATGCGTTTTTAACGTTTTTTTTTCGATCGACCTTCGTCATTTTTGCCACAATGTCACGATAATAACGGCATTAAAAAAACAAGATATCGCGCGGCGAAGTGATATGCTCCCACTGGTGATAGCATTTGGATGCAGGCATAGCCTACCGTGCTGCCCCCGATCGAATGCATTTGAAATGGCGACGCAACAATCACAAAGTGGAACAGACAGACAAACAGACATACGAACGGATCGCAGCATCGCTTTATGCCCTCTACCGTACGGCGATTGCACAAATCCACGGCGAATTTAGGCATGTTCAGCATGTTCGGCCGAACAGAGGCCCCCACAAAAAGGGGGCCCCACAAGAAGGCAAACATTTTTAATAGCCGCAAAAATCATATAAGTAATAATTCGATGAATAAAGACATTTTATGTGGCGCCCTGGCTGGCTGCCTATTGCCTGATAATGACTATCTCTGCGTGAGAATGCAGTCGGGCCACTAGGTTACTAACAAGAGACCTAGCACTGGCTAGCATAGCGCGAGATGATCCGCCCGCAAGCAGCACGGCGAGCAGTACAGCCGTGCGCGGTAAAGTGGGATCGGAATTTGAAACCTCAATTAGCTATAATGCGCCAATGCACTTCCGTCACAGACGGACACTGACATCGTAGCATAAGCGCGAGATGTATATATTACATCTCGCGCTAAAACGGTTACCGTATTCATGTATAAAAATATTAAGGGCCCCACTTTTTCTGAACAAGCCCTGGTTTTAAACTCAATCCGGCTCTGGGCATAATAATAATAGTATCCAGTAAAAGTCGTTTTTAAAAATTCGATATGAGGCCTGTGTGATCAAAAAAAACATGTTGACAAAAACGTCGATTTTGGACTTAATACTCCATCAAGCCATATACTTGGACTCCGATCAGCGAATGTCCCTGTGTACAGCAACGAAGACAACAAATTGACGATTTTTAAAATTCTTAGCTGCAGTGAGTTTGCGTTGATCGACAAATTATTAGCGCCTTTCGAGATGGTTACCGTCTGCAGACTGTGGTCTAGTAACATCTACTTATGAACATCTAGGCCTACTTGTATATAGACAAACATAGGCGCAACCATCCCGTAGGGCGCGTCCCCTACAACTTTGGATAAACTGGGTTCCAAGTGTATTTGGTCCCCTTCCAACTTTTGCGACTGTCGTTTTTCGTTGTACTCGACGTGTCAATTCCAAGTGCGCCCGTTTTTCATTAGCAGTCAGGCTCCGCCCACAATGGAAAGCTTCGGGATTTAACTGAAGGAGAATGGATGCAGAAAGAGACTGTGTGTGTGTGTGTCCAACTAGTGTAACAAACTAAGCCTTAATTGCGCCATCCGGTGAACGAACGGTAATCATTTCTGGCACTAGAAATGCACTCCTACAACAAAAATGTGTCGCATTACAATTTAATCGTCTGTAGTGTATTATGTGGCGACCGTCAAGTGTTCCGACGGTTACAGATAAAGACTGACATATGTACTCGACGTGTAATGTTAATACAAGGACTCGAACACGTTTAACTGCATATGAATAGTCTGTATTTGCATATTTACCCAGTGTGTTCTGTTATTGGCATTATGTGTCTGTGGTTTATTACAAACAGGCCTGTTATGTTTGTTGTCTTATTACTATAGGTTTCATAATGTTTCGCAGTTAGGCTACATATCTACTGCAAAACACAATACAAGCACACCATCTTTAAATAACTTTAAACTGTCACAAGACAAAAACTAAAAAAATTCTAAGCAGTCAAACTGACATGCAGACGCACGCCGGCAAACATGCAAACTGTAACGCTAATAGTGCTTTCACACTAAAACACGTCGCTCCACATGTGGAGCGACATTCGTCTGCATGTTCAAATTTAGACCAGGTGTTTGACAAAAAATTAACGTTCATCATATCTACAATTTTGTCATTGATTTTGTAACCATTTTTTCGTTTGGTTCATATAGTTTAATATCTGTTAAATATCAAAATTCAGTTTACATTGTACATTTAATTATCATAAATCTACAGTGAAATATAGTTACGCTGTTGCTGCACCCTAACGAGTAAATGTCACAAAATGTGCATTAACATGTGTCTGCATGTTAACTGGCACATTCTCAGACACATGCAAATTCTTGGACAAATGTCGTTCCATATGTAGAGCAACATGTGTCCTAGTGTGACTGACTTTGGTGTTGATAGCTCAAGCCATTTTCCTTTAGAAGTGCGGACACACAAATAAACAAACACACAAAGTCACAGATGCCACCATTTACACATTGGCTACTGCTGGTTTGGGTACAGAAGTCTCCCAATCTCCAAAATTCTTGCTTGAATGATAAAAGCAATGTAATTTTCACAAGTAGACCCCATACAGTACACAGATTCAGAATAAAACAACAATGCATTAAGTTGCAGTTATCAATTCAAAAGATTTAACTAGTCATCAGAAAAATAAGTCTATAATACAACTGTTCCATAGTAAAAACTCGAACAGTTGAAAATTGAAATGATAACCGCACATCACAGCAAGCTAGGTGCACACGGGCAAACATGCATATGTAACACACTGAGTATGTATAACAATTCTAACTGAGTGACTGATGGACACAACCTTGGCCACAATCAAAACACCAACACAAATACAAATGTAATAACTGGTACAGCTCCAGGAGCCGTAGTAAACGCAGCGGACTCGTGCAAGTACAATATGTGAAGTAACCAGTTGACAACAACTCACATGCCACACGGCATCACTCAGTGTTACCTACCACTCAGCACAGCTGACATTCCCGCCTTTACCCCAACCAACTGTAGTTGATTTAGCGACTCTGGAGGGATGCAAGGCTGAGTTGACCTAGGTGGCTCAGTTATACACTGAGGAGGTACTAACTGGGCTCAACATAGAGTAACTTTGTTCATGTGACGAACAACGTGTATGCCAAACTGGCAAGACTTGTACTATATGAGTGACTACAAGTAACAGCACACAAACAAACACTCCAGAAAACTGTCACGTTACTGAACGGCAAACCTAAGTCTTACTGAGGAAGTTAAAAAGTCCAGTCAAATTCCTCCGTCAGTGTGTTCATTGCTTTCTGACAGTGTTGGTTGGCCGTCAGGCAGAGCATCATGCATGTAGAAACAACTGTTAATGATTCATCCAGCTGATGCCAATGCCACTCCACATTGCTGGCTTCATTACAACCCAGAATGGCTCACATTCACACTGCCATCACATTGTCCTGGAAAACTGACTGTCAAAGTTTGCACACTGCCAGCATTTCCAACGTCGTGAGCCAGTACTCAGACAGCGCTCAAGCTGGAATGTTGTGTGTGGCCAACAGACCACCAACCTCTCCAATCACACTCACTCTCTTGCTCTCAGCAACGACCGCTCGCTGACAGTGGCAGCCATGTTTAAAGTTTCGCGCTGAAATACTGCATCCAAAAGTCATTCTGGCATTTGCAGGTGAAAAATTATAAACATTGTTTTGTGAGAGTTACGTGACTGAAATACGTAACAGCTGTGCTAGTAAACTGCAACTAGAAAATAATGTTAACTGGAACCAAAATTACACAAAAGCAAACAACTGCAGTAACTAAATGACAAAAACTGAATTGTCAGCATGTCGTCTTACAACTCATACAATTTTCTTTAACAATGCACAAGGTGGTCAGGAATGCTACAGCCAGAGCCATTTGCCACATCAAACTGTACAAATAATTAAACCCATTACACATGAACATAATTACAGTGACTAACTTTCACTTTAACTGCAGACAATACTGAAAATCTCAAAAATCAAAACTGCTACCAGTCTAATAATATGAAGCATATATACAGTTAAAATACATGTCAGATGCAGAAACGGACATTTCCTCCAACTTTGTCAAAATTTCTTCACATCTGCGTAAGCTGTACGCTGAGAAAGACGCCGACATAAACGTCATCAATCTGAAACAGACGCAACACAGTAAACTGTACGTAACATTAATTATGATGACATGACAAAACGAGTAGTGACGTCACCAAACTTTGCAACGGTCAGTCCATCAATTCACGTCGACTCATCTCAGCTGGTTCATTGACTGTTTGCCACGCGAGTCTGCGTTGCTCGCTGTTTTCATCCGCTACATGTGCTGCAACTCAACTTCCCAGATGACTGGCATCATTTCTACACGCCAGACACACCTTCTGTCTCCCAAACGATAGTGTGCAGCATCAAATCACTCATTACAACAACAACTGTCCTCATGTCGTCGTTTCTTCATCCATTGCTGCATTTACGCTAGCAGTTTAATGTCAAATCCTCTGCAAAAAGTTAACAGATGTCAATTTATTCACATGCAGCTATAGCAGAACTACCGAACTGTAAAGAAGCAATGACATTACAAATTGAGAATAAACGACATTTACAACAGCAGCGGGTGATTTTATGACCAAAACTGGCAGCGATTTTGACTCAGCTTTAAAACTACAGAGAATTCAATTGGCAGCAGAACAAAACAGACAACTAAAGAAAACATCTCATGACGGATTAATTGACTGAGTTTAACATCGCGGCGCTTGATGCAAGGTAGGTCGTTTGGAGACGCTCTTCTCAGCAGATCTCTTGGCGGTGAGTAATACGTCTCACAACAGCTCAGATTGTCTAATTAAACTGTAACAACAGCTCGGGTTTGCATCATCAACCCACGTTAACCACGTACCATAATATACACGATGAGCGTTTCTCATGAAAAACCATGTAGTCAATTTTGACTCGGCTTTTTTAGCGTGAGATGTAAGATATACATCTTGTGCTTATGCTACAATGTCAGTGTCCATCTGTCTGTGACGGAAGTGCATTGGAGCATTATAGCTAATTTAGGTTTCAAATTCCGAACCAAATTTACCGTGCATTGTTGTCGCGGGGATGGGTCATTGCGACAACAACATCTCGCGCTATGCTAGCCACTGCTAGGCCCTCTGTTAAAGTCTGAGATAGTTAACTGCCAAATAAAAACTAACCACTGGTTGTTTGTGAAAAGCACTGATTATGTCGGCAGAGCATACCCAACTAATACCGACAATAAGCAATGGAGTTAAGTACTAACATGGACGTCCTGGCAGATACGGCGGATAAGCAGAAGCAGATGGCGGAGGGTAGGCAGCCGGCTGAACAGGGTACGACGACGGTGCAGCTGGCATGTACGCCTGACCTGATGCGCACACGACCCACAAACTCACACGATACTCGTAAGTCAACTCACTGCATCTCATCACATACAATAAATAACATTATCCACAGCAAACTACTACTAACTGACTGACTAATAGAGAGATAAGGTTTATTTTTCAAACTGTCTCATTAATTTTAATCATTAATTTTTTTATTCTTGTATGTTGTTTTTATTTGTCATGGGCCGTGAGCCTGCTATTGAAATAAATTGATTGATCAATCGATTAAGTATGTTGATGATGCTACTTTCTTATCTCCTCAGAAGTCCAAAACATCGGTTGAAGTTGAGATGGTTCAGGTCATGAACTGGGCTAGTCATGAACTGTGAGTTTGTCACATCCATAACACTGCAAGTACATGACGTAACGCAATACCATCAGTGCGAACAACCGAGTTACGGCCACATGCAACATGTACTAAAACTGGTGAAGTTCAGTTGTGTTATTTCTGAGATATGCAAGTATATCATACTTTGCCCACTCCCAACCGTGAAGTAACTACTAACAGTTTTTAGTTGTCATTTTCCTCAGCTATTGCAAGTTATGTCAGTCTCTCTAGAGCAAATGTTTGTGATTTGTAGAACAGGTTTTTATGTTGCATTTATGTATTGGTCAGATCTTCCTGGCACCAAAGCCTGAAAAATAGGGAGAAAACATAACTAAACTCATTCTATGATTTAAATAACCCTGACATTTTGCTCTGTAATTAGTAAACTGTATAGACATTTAAAAGATAGATAGGCCTATGCAATCAATCATTAACTCATATTAGACGAAGATACAATATACCAAAAATGTGTTGGTAAAAGTCACATGTTGCTTGCTACCTGGAGGAGGCGCTGGTCCAGGAACATACGGTGGCGGAGGAACAGCGTACCCAGTGGGATAGCCTGTAGTTGGCGGTGGAACTGTTGGGAAAGTAGGTGGAACGTAGGCACCACTTGTACTTCCAAGTGGATATGAGTGTGGCATGCCAGGTGGATAGGCGGTGCCAGGATAGCAAGCACCTGGAACGGCAGGCCTCGTCACAACTGTTGTGTTGCACACCTGTCCTGGGTAACCCGCAACATGGCCCTGCAGGCAGCAAATACTTCAAATACATCATTTATTATACCAATACTGTCAACATGACTCCAACTGAAACACACTGGCCAGCAGCTAGCATATTAGTACTAATAATACATCCAGACATTTCATATTAACTGGCCAACCTTACAACTGACTATTAAGGATGACAAAGATCTTTGTTATAAACAGTGATAGTTAATATGTGCCGGTGATGCAATGTGCTCGATATAGCTAAAACTGATATATCCGGGTTTGCCTTTCCTACTTTTCATAATGACTCATGGCTGAGACCAAACTCCGACCTGGATATAAGTGAAAATTCAAAATATCCAAGTTTATGAATCTTTACCGCATTTCTTCTATTAGTTCAAACAAAAAAATTGTTTTTTTTTCTGACTGTCCAAAATAATACAACTTAACAAGTACAAAAAATTATTACTGATGTACCATGTAGCATGTGTGCAAATCATGACACAGCACTGAGTCAACAACACACTCGTCAGTTGAGTCCGCTGAGGTGACCGACTGGTACAACAAGTTTTGCCCAGACACGGCTGAGTCAGAGGACACTGACTGATGTGTGCAGTAGTCTTGCTAGTAGTAATGCCAAGTTCACACCAATAATGCAACAAAGCCATAGAATTTTGTCACATCATGCAGTGCTAATTGAATTGGCGACATCGACAATCTGCAGCTGGGTCAGTCAGTCATTCGTCGGCATCAGTCTTAAATAAAACATTCACAGTTTTGTCATGTTGGTGAAGTAAGTTGCTAACAGCAGCCAGCAAACATCCTGCTGTTGCACTTAACTCAATCGACCCAATGACGGGAGCCAAGATCTTGTCGGCAGATCTCAGAGGCACCGTGATGCTTGATTTTTTCTTTGAAACTAATTAATGCAGCTGGTGCAGGGGCTAGGTGAAACTGATAATGGTCGTCTGGCAGTTTCAGTTGATGCACATGGCGACCACAGTCATGTGTGTCTGAATTATTAGAAGACAAAACTATTAAGAGCTACAAAAGTAATTGCATTTTTAAGTGACTGACCATGTCAAATTAACAGAGCATCCAAATTAATAGAACAAATACAGTAACTCTAAAGAAACCTTAGATCGAAAACAAAACTTGAATTATCACGTCAAAAATAAAAATTACTGAACATCTGACAACTGATGGCCAAAAGCTAAGTGTCGAATGATGCCATAACTGATAACTGCATAGTTCCAATGGCACTGTTTTTTTCCAGTACTGCTATAAATATGTAGTGGAAATCAACTCTAATAAAAAAAATTCACAAACATGTTTTGCCATCTTCTTCATCAATTTGCGCTGTCTCTTCTGTTCTTTCTTCCAGGCCTTATTATAACCACCACCAGACGAGGATGAAGAACTGCTACTGGAAGATCCCCATTTCTTATGACGATGCTTTACCTTCACATGTCCAAATGGTGCTGGAAACATGTTGTCTGAAACAGTGCATCAAAACACTGAATGAACAACCTGGTAAACAATTAACCTTTACCAACACACTGGCAAAAGTAGAGCCAAGTTTAAACTCAGTAGAACAAACTTTAAAATGAACAAAACTGGAGCATAAAAGTGTCTTCAGAAGTCAGCATCTTGCTAAACATAAGAACACCGATAAAGGTTGAGGCCTTAGTACTTTGTCACAACCTTCTAAAATGTCCAAGTAAAGAAATCAGCTAAATTTTCCCACCAATTTCCCAAGTTCCTTCCCACATTGCAGTTAAATGATTCAACTAGTATTTCAGGAGGAGTAACACATTCCAAAATTTCCAACAAATTTGTAACAATATGTACTTTAAAATCATGCCAACTTTCAATGGGCAATTTATTCTGCTTGAGACATTTAAAACTTAAAGACACTGGGTGAGGTCAACTTCTGCTAAGTCTAAACGATAAGATTAAAGGCTTAGACCAAACTTGGGTCTAAGTCGAAAGTTACGACCAAATTTGACCTCATGTCGGTGATTTGGTCTTATACCAGACTTAAGACCAAACTATGGTCTGAGACTAAAGGCTAAAACTGGACTTTAGTCAATATTTGGGCTAAAACCAGAGCTAAACTGAACTATACAGTCTTAATTTGGGAATTCCCTGTGTTAAACGTGTATTTTTCCGTCTTAAGTCCTAGGGCTTAGCCATGAACTTAGACCAAATGCAGGTCAAAATTAGTCTTAACTGTCAAGTCTTTGGTCTTAGCCTAAACTCCACAACGGACTCAACGCATTCAGCTAAGCCTTTAGTCTAAGCCTTTAGTATTAGCTTTTAGACTTAGCCTACGTTGACCTCACCCATTTAATCATGACAGTGGCAGCTTGTTTGTTCATTGTATTTGTGATTGCGGTATTTGTGAAGCAAACGTCCAGTTTGCTTCACAAATACCCAGCAGGTCAAAACCAACACAGAACATCGTTACATACTTAGTTAAGATGAGGAAAAACTCCGGAGAGTTGAAATTTCGCACGTAAACGAAACTACCTCTGTCACTGTGTGGACTTAGAAAAACGCACTGCACGATGCCATTACCACATTTGTGGAGGACGGTAAATAGCGTTCACAGAACAAATTCTTACCTCTTTCACTGGCAAACAACCACGAGAAACGTGTCAGTCACCTTCGTAATCACCGATATCCAATAAGTTAATATAAAGTCACGACAACTGAACGACAAAGTTACCGATCGCCAAGGCTGATCTGCCGTCGTACTTACGCCTGCCGCGAGGGTGTTACACTGTTACTAGTTAACTGGAAAAATTGCGCGCAAAGGCTGAACAAAACTAGCGCAATAGTAGCCCATCTTACAGCACACGACACACGAAGTTGTCGGCAGACGTGGTATTGAAGTAGCCCAATACTGCGAAAACACGGTACTAGCACGCAACGAGTGGGCCAAATCACAGTGACTTGACGGCGTGGCGTGTCAGGCGTGATGTACGGATGCACACGTGCAAACGTTTTCAGTGGATGAGACCAACTTCCGCTAAGTCTCAAGGCTAAAGGCCGATTTCCAGCGTAATGCAAGCAATGCAACGCACGCAACGCAAGCGAGATGCTTGCGTATAATTTAACGCAAGCTCGATGCGTGCGATGCGTGCGTAAAATTTGACGCAAGTACCTTGCGTTGCGTCAGGCTGGTAACCGGCCTTAAGTCTAAAGGCTTAGACCACAGAGTTAAATATTCTATCTAGAGTCAATGCGTCCAATTAGAACAGCAGAAGAATTTGAGGCCGTCGAATGGGCGACTGGCTTCTCTAACAAACATGGCTGCATTGTGGGATTATAGACACAGCCGCCGGTCGAGTGACGTCATTTTACGTCATTTTTTATGTCATTTTGTTGAAGTAAGTAAGTAAGTCTGCCCCCGCAAAGTGCTTGCGTATAATTGAACGCAAGCTCACTGCGTACGTCGCGTTACTTGCGTTAACGTTTTTTTCACGTTGCGTTGCGTGCGATG
>Ga0209782_1001239_pt1 | contig 12989 bp, 13 predicted proteins | sample WorMetmaBAHAMAS1_FD_187390 | JGI IMG/M metagenome (GOLD analysis project Ga0209782, IMG submission 187390) | Marine gutless worms symbiont microbial communities from Max Planck institute for Marine Microbiology, Germany - Inanidrilus... | ecosystem: Host-associated > Annelida > Digestive system... | reverse complement strand
GGGGGTCCAGCGCCCACCCCCTTCCCCCGACTGGTTGTCCGTGGAACAGCGGCAGTGGACACTGACTGATAAAGTCAACGTGACGCCTCCGTGAATTTCTTTGATGTGTTGATTGCTTGGTTGTTACAGCTGCCGATGGCTCGCTTACGGAGTCCCCTTGAGTCGTGGCAGCCCTTTGAAAAGTTATAAAGAATTATTACAGTGACGAGTTTGTGGTTCGGATAGTGCAGTCGGTCATAATGTGTGTGCGTGTGTGTATCGTGTGTGCCCAGATGATAACTTTCAAACGAAACGATATTTGACTGTTGCGGTGGTTTAGGCCTACTTCGACCCTCTCTAGGTCAGAATTAGGCCAAAAAGTATCGGCAGGAAAGGGTTATTTTTCGGCTGAAAGTGAATGATTTGAACTGAGAAACCAATTTGAGTAAAGTGGATGAAAAAAGACCTGGATTGGAAACTGTATAAGTAAGAAAGCTATAGAATGGTCTCTTGGACCTCAGTTGGGAGCTTTTCTAGTTAACCGAGAAAATGGTAAATTCGTGTTTCCAAGTTGCATCCAATGAACAATAAGCGGACACCATGGAACTGCATTATACTGTGACATTTACAGTTTAGAAGTTCTGACTTTCTCATTCTCACACTCCGCATTTGCCATTGAATGTTGCGTATACGCTGTGTTTCAAAAAATCAGTTTTATTTTTATAACAAGAAGCATTTGAAAAATGTTGGGCCCATTCGCCACTGCGAGCCGCCGCACGCCCCCTGTCCACAACGACAAGGCGTGACAGAGGGGACCGCTATGGCCCCATGGAATGGGCCCAATAATTCAAGTGTTCAGTGGGTCGGTACGGCACGTGATGCTGTGGTACTGATGTGTGACACGGTTGAATCCCCCGCAGTGTCACAGCGCTGCAGGGATGTGATGTGACCGTCCTGTGGCTGTGGTGGTCAACCAGCGAGCGACGCTGCTGCTAGCTCGACTAATGGCTTTACTGCAACGAGAGCTCCACGGACAGCCAGCCGGTCAATTGGCTTTGTCACCTATTGACTACTGCCTGCCTCCGTCTGTCCGTCCGTCCGTCTGTCTGTCCATCTGCCCCTCTGTCCGTCTCTGTGTCTGTACCGCTGTGCGTGCACTTGCGTGTATGACAGATAGAACCGACCAATGGTTCGCAACCCTTTTGGGCCCATTCTATGGGGCCATAGCGGTCCCCTCTGTCACGCGTTGTCGTTGACGTCGTTGTCGTCGTCGTCGTGGACATCGATGCGCAGGCGGCGTGCGGCAGTAGCGACACCTGGTGAATGATAATGTAAAACGGCTCGCAGCGAATGGGCCCAACATTTTTCAAATGCTTCTTGTTTGCCCATGCAACTTCTCAGCTGTGATTTATCGAAGAACATCATTACCCCGTTTTCTGCAGCAATGTGGATAATAAGTCATCCAAACTGCCACAAATAAACTAGCAGATTATAGTTACCCATTAGTTTAAAATGTTGTGTCTATATGCAGATGGCGGGAGTTCAAAGCACAGGAGCAGCGCTGCTGGCCTACGAGTTACCGATCCTTCTGATTTATATCGTCGTGAGACCGACAGACGCGTTGACCGGCGAAACGGCGACCAGGCTGCTCAACGTACTGACTCCACGGAACATCAATATCAAGTATGCGGCTCATTTGTGTGAAAATTTATCAACCCATTGCACAGTATGAACCCCGTCGTCGCACGGTCAACATTTTGGTGGGTCAGCTAGGGTTGGATCTCGAGACCAAAGTTTTGCCGTCGACCTGAAAGCCAAAATTTCGGTCTCATCTTGGGGGTTTTGTGTCGTTTAGCATCACTACGGGTCCGTGTGTCGGACCTGTAGTTTGACAGTGCTGTCAAGTTCTGATGTGCAAGTCTATCATTCTAAGTAAGTAAGTAAGTAAACGCGCACGATGGTCAGCCGAAACTGTAATAAATAGCACCTGTTATTTTGGCAGCCTATACAAAGTCTGAAATTTTATTGTTTTAGTAGGTTACTTCACAGTTTGTGTTTTTGGGAACGTTTTTGCGTGCGGTATCTATGCTCCTGTATATCAGGCTATTCAGTATAGTATTTACGGTATTTGCTATTAGAAACATTTAATGTGGCCCACCTTTCAGTAGCTATGTGTGGAGGTCGTGCACCCTAAAAGGTCCTATATATCATTTCTGGATCACAACATTTGCCAACATTCCGGCATTGGGTATATTGATGGGATCCAGTTGGGAATGGGGTCAAAAGTTTACATAAAAGTACCAGGAGAGTAATAATAGTTTATAGTCAGTAACATATGATGGTAAATTATTCATAACATTTGAATACATTTCAATACATTACAAATACCATTTATATGCCAAGGATGACAATGATAGTGCACGTTTAGTAGTTTATTGTCACCATTATAGTAATTTGCATTCGTTCTTTTTTGTTTTAACTCATAGGATTTTCAGGAGCAGAAAATGGCATTTCTCGAATACCTGTCACAGAAGTATCCCAACTACGCGTATTCCATTCGTTCACCCGGTGGAACTCAGTATATTGTGGTAAGCCTACACATTTTCGTTGTTCTCTACTTAATTACAGCATCAGCAACAGCTTGCCGACTGATTTCGAAAATTCGTGACGTAAGGTTGATAAACTGTTGTTATATCAAGACAATGTTCTCTTGCTTTATTCTGGTTTGGGATTAACTTCCGCAGTACTAGGCAAGAGAGTGGCTAGAAAGAGCATTTCCAAAATGACTTTTCATTTTTAGCGCGAGATATAATATATACGTCTCGCGCTTATGCTATGATGCCAGTGTCTGTCTGTCTGTCCGTCTGTCTGTGACGGAAGTGCATTGGCGCATTGTAGCTAATTTAGGTTTCAAATTCCGATCCCACTTTACCGCGCATTGCGGCCGCCGTGCTGCTGGCGGGCGCCGTGCTGCTTGCGGGCGGATCATCTCGCGCCATGCTAGCCAGTGCTAGACTCTCTTGTTCGTGTTCGGGTGGGATGTAAACCTTGGGATTGGGAGGAGTGCACAGTGAGTTAGAGCCTCAGTCTTCAGTGGAGTGAACACGAAGAAAGGTTAAGCACACTGCGCTCTGCATTAGAGGTTGCAGGAGTTAACTGCTCGACTTCCGAGTTCCGCGTAGAATTTGCAAGTGAAAGAAACTGGATTGTGACAAATGGTAACAGGAAGTTCAGTTGGTTAATTGATTGAAGCATGCCTCTGACAGTCGCTGCCTCAGTGTGATTTCAGTTAACTACAACAGGAACTATAATAGGCAGTAAGAGGAAATATAGGAATTATTTATGTCGTAACTGTGGCTAAAATTAAAAAGTATCAGTTAACTAAAACTGAACTATAGGCCTAGCTAAAATGTTTGCAGATAAAATCGTGGTTAGTCTGCTTTCCAGACAGATGTGATAATGTTACCAAAACTAAGTCTACATGTGCATGTACGGTTATTATTTTCATGTGCATTAACCAACGTTGGGTAAATACGATGACTAGAAATAACAGCTAAGAAACTTACGATTTGTGTAACGCATCCAAAAGTGCATCAAAAATCATTTACAAAATCACAGCTATAATGAAAAAGTTTCTTAAAACGGTATATACGTGTAGCAGAATTATACTGTTTTGCGCTTTACGTACTAGGTTAGATTACATGAGCTTACTTTAAATATAGTGCTAGTCGCTTGCCATCGATTAAAAGTACAATACGAGAAAGATAGATGAAACTGAAATAACACTGCAACAGTAGGCGTTGGCAGGCGGCGGGCCGGACGGCTTAGGCAGCTGAATGACTGGACTGATCAGATATTCACTGGAGGCAGGATTGCAACGGAGGCAGGCTATGGCGTCCAGCGGTCACCGAGTGCTCGTACTGACCTTTCTAGGTCAGCTGACCGCCCGCATGTACTGACCTGACCTCGTTGTTGCGGCCACGTTCAGCGATAGGAAATAGCTGTAGAATGTCTATGGCCAACTCGTTAGAAAAAGGATAGCGGACTAAACACGACAGAAAGACAGCTTATTGGGCCCATTCCATGGGGCCATAGCGGTCCCCTCTGTCACGCGTTGTCGTTGTCGTCGTTGTGGACATCGCACGCCGCCTGTGCTATAGCTATAGCTAGCGTGCGACTAGCGACACCTGGTGACTGGCAATGTAACGGCGGCTCGCAGTAGCGAATGGGCCCAACATTTTTCAAATGCTTCTTGTTGAATTAGTGAATTTTACGCATATACACCGAGCTCTCTAAAGTATTCATCATCACGTGGCTTGTTCTTGAATGGACCTGGCCGTTTCCACGAGCGACCTCCATGCAGAAGGCTCGCTCATGGAAAACACTTCAGCTGAGATGTCTCTGGTAGCTCATCAGGCAAACGCGGGCAAGTTGGGTGGCCAAAAACCAGATAATTGCCTGGAATCGCCCTTGGAGCGCCCTAAAACGCGTTAGCGGTGGCCTACACTCTCCACGTCACGGCTCTGTCATGACAAATGAGGATTATTTTATGGCAGCTATCAGAAGAGTCTAACCCCCCGCCCCCAATCCGTCACAGTGAAGCACACTTTACTTTTACGCAACTGTCTGACGATCGAACGCAACAAATTAGTTGAAATGACCAGTCGGTCAACCCCCCACTTTTAAAAATGTGGGAGATTGCTCTCCTAAACCCCCCTAGGATAGACTCCCCTGGCAGCAGCCTGCGCCACCAGGCTGCCGCATCCTCGCCCTGGTACAGCCGTCTCTAAACCGTTGGCATCGTCGTAACATTCAGAAGACACATGTAGAACTCTAAAAGCAATAATCTGTGTTCGCTCGTGAACCGTTACGGTCGGCTAAAAGTACAAGAGGGCCTAGCAGTGGCTAGCATAGCGCGAGATGTTGTTGTTGCGATTACCCCTCCCCGCGACGACAATGCGCGGTAAATTTGGATCGGAATTCGAAACCTAAATTTGCCTATAATGCGCCAATGCACTTCCGTCACAGACAGACAGACGGACACTGACATCGTAGCATAAGCGCAGATGTATACATTACATTTCGCGCTAAAAAGCGATGACAGCTGCGGAGGCGATACCGTACAGCTTCCACCGCTGAGATAGAGATGGAGATGATAATGCGTAGCCAGTACGGGCGCCGGCGGAGCGGCTCTGTGCAGTAGCCCATGAAACATGTACTCGGAATGGCGGTGCCACTGCGGCCGCGGTACGGCGCGGCGCGGCGTGGTGGGTCGTACCACGGCTGTGGTCGTACTCTGGTCTGATACGCGTGGTTGTTGCAAGCATGATTGCTCGCCGCCGCTGCTGCTGCTGTTGTTGACACTGCGATGCTGCTGCTGCTGCTGCTGCTGGTGCTGGTGCGTGCTAGACAAAGCCGCCGCGGCCGGCGCTGCAGAACTGCACGCGACGTGGGTGGTCTTTAGTGTCTCGCAGCCGTTACTAGGCAGCCGGCGCGTTGCCGTGTGCTCGTGTGTGTGTGTGTGTGTGTGTGTGTGTGTTCCCACGCCATCGTTCGTGTCAAGAGATGCTGTCAGTTCCGCCGACATGAAATAGGTCAACAACAGTCGGCGTTTCTCAGGTAACGACGCCGCTTGCTGGTCGATTGCGCTACGCTACGGGCACCTGTCAGGCCGCGTGTATGCAGGCCAATCGATAGCATGCGCGCACTGATAGGATCGGTTTAACACATGACTAGCGGTATACGTGATAGTGACGTGCACTGTTGTTGACTGATGCAAAATTGTAAGTTTACATGTGTTGTAGCTTAGACAACATAGACTTTAGGGGCTTGTGGGTACTCCCGTACCCATGGGTAAACCCGATCCGATCCGATACCCGCGAGTGGCGTTGGATCGGGTCGTCATTGAGATATAACTATATACAAAACCGGAAGTGTTTATGTATTGCAACGCCGCCATATTGGGTCCACAGGCTTGAGTATATTTGAGTCACTGCCACAGACAACATGCATAGAAAATTTGGTGAAGTTCGGGCGTGTGGTTACTCATGATAGTTACTTATATGGACAGTGAGGTATACGTACATTATAATGGTTTATTCACACTGGATTTGATTCGCCGCGCGGCTCTGCAACACATCCGATGTAAAATTACCTTAAGACAGATAATACCCGCTTGTGATGACAGGAGGAGAGACAGACAGACACAGGACGACAGCATATACTGCGTTAGCATAGCGTCGCGCGGTAATAGCGTATGTACAATAGCGTTGTCAGTGTCATGTGACAAAAATATCGTAGTTAATTAATCGTTGACAAAAATGACCACATAGAGTAGGCTGCTGCGGTGGGATTACGACACCACTGTGGGAAAATAAGACGTCATCCACAAAACCGGAAGTAGGCTGCTTCTGTATTACAAAGTCGCCAGAGGAGGAATGAGCCACTACCACGGGCAACATGCACTGTAAAGATTCATTCACGCTGGATGAGGTGCCGTGTGTTATACGGAAGTAGGTATAAAATCATGCACCGCTGCTGTAGACCGCCTAACCAGACCAGTCGGAGGACTGTAGGGATGTTAAAAGGTAAAAGGTAAAGTTTTCCAGTATACTCGTTACCGAGCGTTGGGCCCAGAGCTGATCCCGGTGTACAGGCAGTCAGCACGCAGGTGACGTTAAGCCATCCAACTGGCGGTAGGCTGCCGTTAACCTACTTTCCTCCAGGCCCGCGGTTACCTTCCCAGCCGAAGAGCGTCACCGCCCATCGGCCAGTACCAAATTATTAGCGCGAGATGTAATATATACATCTCGCGCTTATGCTACGATGTCACTGTCCGTCTGTCTGTGACGGAAGTGCGTTGGCGCATTATAGCTAATTTAGGTTTCAAATTCCGATCCCACTTTACCGCGCATTGCGGCCGCCGTGCTGCTTGCGGGCGGATCATCTCGCGCCATGCTAGCTAGTGCTAGGGTCTCTTGTACTGCTTGGTAACAGAGGCACATGCGTGTGAGCTGCAGCTTGCCCAAAGCTGTCACCTGGAAGCAGATGGCCGAGATGTGAACCCACCCGCGACCTTTCGTCGCGAGCAAGCGCTCTACCGTTAGGGATGTTACACGAGTGAAATTTGCCCAAGGTTGTTACGTAAAAAAGGACCAGCCAGAAGCCATAATTTCATCACCCTCGCTATTACACCATATACCAATCCACCCACAGTGGCAGTGGGTACATAACATTTAGAAATACATCGAAAATTATATGGCGTTGCTTAAGAGGCTTATCTGCCCTGCAATTGCCAATGAGCCGACAACTGATATGATTTTTTTATCTTCAACGTCGTGATTTTATACTCTGTCGGTTTCATGTACAATAAATGAATGAATGAATAAATGAAAATGGTAAAACACCGCAGTAACAACTTTGAGAGCAAAAGCTGACTGATGCTTGCTGGCTTGCGTCTATTTTGGGCGCAGATAATGTTATTAGGTCTTCAGAAAGTCCTGCCATTAGCTTATATATACGTGACAGACCGACAGTTATTGATTTAGTAAAGTGTCGTGGGGACAGCTGCTATAGCCTCATAATAGATTTGTGACGTTGTGGGAATGAGAACGGTGTGTATATATAGGGACGGGGTGGTGAAGATCGGTGAAATTCTGTTGGCATTGGGGGTGAATGGAGATGCGGATAAAGTGTGGCGAACGTGCGTTGTCGTGCGCCGGACCTCTACGTCAACTAGGTCAACTCAGCCTTGCATCCCTCTGGGGTAGCTAAATCGAGTACCAGCCTTAATTTACTGCGGTAAAGGCGGGAATGTCACGTCTGCCCGGTGGCAGACGGTTTTGTCAGTGACGTCATGCTTGCTTATAATAGTCAGGCAAAGGTGTCGCAGGTGTAGTACCGAAAGTGACTGAGGGAAAGAACCGGATAGGAGCAGAGTCTGATGTATACCATTGGCTTGTTGTTGGCCGGGGGGAACTGAAAGGCAGTTTTGTTTTCGCTTTTTGAATGGCTCAGTTCTCAGTTGTTTCGAAGGTTCAAACCAAAAATCAAAGTCAGTCGTAGATAGCACACTTCGCCCTTCCCCGTTGCCACATTCTGATGAACTGTGCTAATCACTGACGTCCAGCTGGTACCGCCATAGGGCGAACTTCTTCGAAACAACGTCATGCTGAATTCATTGGCCCTATGGTGTGAAAATATGACGCCATCCACAAAATCTAAAGAACATAACGCATTGCAGTGCATGCCGTCAGAAGTAGGTCGAACCGCGGCCACAGACAACATGCATAAAAATTTGGTGTGAAGCTCGGTCCTGTGGTCTTCGAGTTATGCGAGCGGACAGAGGACAGGCGGACACACTCATGACAGTATTTGGCGACCCTTCTGCGGGCGAAGTTAAAACCGTTAAAACACGTTTTCCCTTAAATATGAAAAGCGATCTAAACGCCTGAAACAAATGGGTCGATTTAATTACTAGCGTGGCTGCGTGTTCGTGTCATGCCAGTATGCTGTGATGAATTGCGTGTACTGTCTTCGTTATCACAAATTGCATGTCCCGCTTTATGCCGCCCATTTCACTGTGTTCATCCACCGTTTCTTCTCGGTAGCCTCCTTTCATCTTGCATCGGTCACGTTCATCATAGTTATCTTCTTCATCAGCAGCAGCAGCATCAGCAGCATCATCAGTCATCGACATCTTTGCATTGCAACAGCTCATCTGCATCATTCATTCGACTGCTTGTCTATATTAGCTGGCTGGTTGGTTGGAGTTGGACGGCGCTTTTATGCTGGCATTCCACGACGCCGACACGGACACCGACACCGACTCGCCAAACACGGCTACAATCTTACGTCCGACACACGCTATTTCCTCGCGAGGCCTCGCGAGGAAATAGCGTGTGTCTGACGTAAGATTGTAGCCGTGTTTGGCGAGTCGGTGTCGGTGTCCGTGTCGGCATCGTGGAATGCCAGCTTTACACAACACAGATATGGCGACATCACGCCTTTTGTCCAGTATTTGTGCAGTTGCTGTTTGCCGACCACATGAGTGGTTCGGGCAGAGCAATCAGTCCGGTGTGTGTATGCGTGTCTTTGTGTCCGAACTAACTTTTAGATTAAACGACCTTCGATCAATCAATCATAAATTTTATAGTGGTCCAAGCAGTATAAGTCACTTCAGTAAACACTGTCGGTGAGGTAAGGTCTATCAGTCCAGCATTATGTCAGGGAACGAGAGAGAGAACAGATAGATACAGGTATGCAGGTAGGTATATGTGCTGATTGATTTAATTTTTACGTCCAGCTCGACGAAATAGGTCGTTTCCAAGAAGCTCTTCTCAGCAAGTCTCTTGTCTAATACTGAGGAAACACAGAAAATAGAACAAATAAAATTATAGTATATAAAATAGACACATAATAAACGCCAAAAAATAAAGCCAGGTTTGTACGTTTCTTATGACCATCCGACTTAGACACGTACAAGGACTTTTGTTTTTTTTCAGCCTTCGTGGCCCACACGGGCAGACAGGTTAGTGCACCCTGTTTTACCTGTCTGATGTATACAGACATTTGAGCAGCGTATGCGTGGAAGCGGAGACATGTGCTGGTTGGTGTCGATAGGCATTATGCATGCAGTCGTGACGTCAGTGACGTCATTGTGACGTCGTGCGTCAGTGCGCCTCTATATCCCACGTGACTGGCTTGCACGGCCTCCAGCTGAATGCAGTAATTACTTGTTCGCTGCTGCTGCTACTGCTGCTGCTGATCCTGCCGCCGGTCTAAACCCTGCAGATGCAGATGCTATTTCCTTGCCGTCAGATTGCGTGCCGGCCAATCACTGATTTCCTCGCCCCGTCCAGACGGGCCAGCTGGCCGACGTCTTACCGTGAGCAGCGCCTAGTCTTTCCCTCGATGGCACGTGTCCCACGAATGCATAAATTATTGTTCGCAATGTTCGCAGCTTTTGTCGGTAATTTTATATTACTCTTTGCTCGTGTGAGTGTTTGCTGCCGTCTTGAGTAACGCCCAAATTGCTTCTTATCGTGTGAAGGTACATACACACCGGACGCACGCGGTGCATTGCGTGCGGCGCCGCGCGACACCGGATGTGCCACGGTGCTGTGCCTCCGGGTAGGTTCTAAGAGGAGGGTGGAGGGGGCAGAAGGGACCACGCATGCCCCCACAGTCATAAGTCTGGCCACTGCCCCTTTAAATGAAACTTTGATGAATGTAATTGAGCCTCTGGGGTGAAAATTTAGTGATATATATGTTGATTTTATGCCAAAAACTACATATTTTTGCATGAGTGAAAAAAGGTCTGTCGGCAGCCTGCAGCCACGCTCGTAGAATCGTTCGCATTACGTCGAACTTTGGCCTTGCTAAAATGGAAATTTAAAACTGATCCGGTTTCTAGAGCGAATAATGGTAACGTGCAACTTACGATGAAGTTAGTTGGACTTCACCGCCGGAAGCTGCTGGCGATCTTATTAGTGTTACGGCATCGCGTCGCCGGCAACGCAGCCACAGACAGCATAGAGATTTGCCTGATTTCATTTGGAGCATAGAGATGTAGATCACGTGATTATTACATCATCACCGACGGACGTATGGCGGGCGGGCGGGAACCTGTCACCGTGGTCGACTGATCGATGACGTCACCTCTTCCATATTCATGAGCTCACGCGATCGAGGCATATCGCCACTTCCGGGCTGTGGGAATGGTGTGTTTTTGTTTCGGTTTAAAGTTTTATATTTTACGTGTCGTTTTCTAAGATTTATTATAGTTTGTGCTACGGATTGTGTGCTTTGAGTGTTTTTGTATGATCATCCTTCAGATGTGACTAGTAATCAATTATTCGCTGTACGTTTTTGTGTTGTCCTATTCTGTCACTGGCTGTTGTGTGTATATTCCAAAGAAAGTAGTTATACAGTTTCGATATTTAACTCCTTATTTCAACGTACATTTTTGCTCAGTTTTAAGCGACGTTTTTCAGATTATTATTTATTACTTTTTTGTGTCTCTGTTAAAGTACACAATAACAGATTTCAACTAAAACTGGTAGGCCTATTGCAGTGACGCGTCAGAGCAAAATATAATAGCTGACTCGAAAAATGACCACAATTTTAAAATGTCGTGCACCGATCACAACCGCTAACGAGTTGCCCCTCGCGCCTTCGATTCCAGTTTTTTGATGGATTGATTGGCGAGTTAAAAATCAGTTTTATTTTGTGTTCGTATACATGTGCTTTCTGGTTTGTGCCTTTGTGGTTTGCACACTAATAAAAGTGTTCGACATGCGTAGTATCATTGCCATTGCTGCCCCGTGGTTAGCCCATTCCATGGGGCCATAGCGGTCCCCTCTGTCACACGTTGTCGTTGTCGTCGTCGTCGTTGGCGTCATGGACATCGACGCGCAGGCGGCGTGCGACAGTACAGTGGCGACACCTGGTGAATTGGCATGAGGCGGCTCGTTGTGGCGAATGGGCCCAACATTATTCAAATGCTTCTTTATCATAAAGTGAAAATCACATATTCCAATGTTGAAAGACGCACATTAATTATTTAACTGATAATTACAAAGCTATTTGTCCAGCTGTAATTGCCACTGCCAAATAGGCTGCCAATGCCAGTTGCTACCCTGCCCGCATCGCCAACACTGCAAAAATTTCGACGTGAAAGTTGTAGATGGGCCGGTGACGTTTCTCGATCGGCCGTGTTGTAAAGTGAATTTAGTTTGTGCGGCGTTTGTATTCCGTCGGCGTCGTGTTACGTATTGGTCTCACGTGCATGCGTCGGAGAACGTCAGCCGCGGGAAATGGTTGTTGGCTGTTGGGCGTGCGTGGCGAGGTTAGAGCTGACGGGACGCCGGCGAAGGCACTGATATGTGACGATAGTTCCGCGCCGACACTGCTGCCTATTGATCAGCCAAGACGGCCGGCCGGCTATATAAGCTCAGTCGACGGTGAGGACGGTTGACAAGTCGTCGTGGAAAATCCCGCCCAGAGGACGGTCCAAAACTAGCCCAAAAGTAGCCAAACCTGCTGTCCTCTGAATTTACCGAGAAAGAATTAGAGAGACAGATAAAAATTTATTTGTCAATTAAAACAGTAGATATACAACAAAAAAGAAAATATACAAGTGTACATAAAATATATAAGGAAAATACGTAATGACGGACCATTAAAAACGGCGTAGGCTACACCCATAAAATAAAACTGGAAATGTGTCTGGACCGCATCGACGCATGCGCAGTCCGCGCTTGTCATACCAAATTTTTTCGCGGACGGCGACCGTTCTATACAGCAATCTGATGCGGTACTGTGTCGTTCTTTTAAGCTGAATTCCACGGAAGCAGTTTACTCGTATCATCCTCGTTACGTCCTCGCGAGGATGTCGCTAACATGTCACGAGGTAGTCGGGCGTGTCGGACGAGGATGCTAGCGACTTGTCCGGAACAAGTCGTGCGTGTCGGGCTCGTGGAATTTGGAGAACGACACGACACACGAACAGACGGGTAGCACTCGCAGCAGACCGCCGGATGATTAATCAGGTAAGCGTATATGGCAAGCTGAACAGGGAAGTCGCCCGACGGGCGCGACATCCTCATAGCATCCTCGCAAGGCAAACGTTGGGTAAGTTGGGTAGCCGAAAAACAGAAGAATAGCCCGGAATTGCCCTTCGGGCACCCTAACACGCTCAGCAGGTAACACTTATTTAGTGACAACCTAAACTCGCCACGTCTCGGACTAGATTTATGGAATTTTAAGAAAACGCGGCCGAAGTGCATTCATTGCTCAGTGGGGCGGGAAAACCGCGGACATGGCAACTCCGACAGTGCGTGGAGTCCATGTCGGGAGTGACGGACGTCGCGTTGAGCTCGGTTTGTCAGTTGACTCTACTATAGGTCCGTCGGTCCATCGTATTGATCCACGTCAGTCGTCCGGGCCGGGCCAGGCAAGCGGGGCCACTTCCCCGTGTCATTCGGTGACTCGGTGAGCCCCCCTCCCCC
>Ga0209782_1001238_pt1 | contig 12989 bp, 10 predicted proteins | sample WorMetmaBAHAMAS1_FD_187390 | JGI IMG/M metagenome (GOLD analysis project Ga0209782, IMG submission 187390) | Marine gutless worms symbiont microbial communities from Max Planck institute for Marine Microbiology, Germany - Inanidrilus... | ecosystem: Host-associated > Annelida > Digestive system... | reverse complement strand
ACGTAAAGTGTATACTATTTGAGATCGATCAGGTAAGTACATGTGAAGTAGATGTGCTTTGTTGTACAATATTTTATGAAAAAGTGCATCGTCAGCATCGCAAAACAAATCTCTAGCAGTTGCCGATAGTGTGTCATAGCAATCAATCGTAGGTAGCAGACCTCGTCCCCCACCCCACTGTGCAGTCCAAGCTTCGTATGCTTGCACCAACATGCTGATCCTTATCGTCGATCAAAATCTGGTTGGACTCGATGCAGTAATTTCGGCCGCTATGCTCCAACCGCTCAAAAATATATATGAGTATGACACAATATAGGATCCAGCCGACGTATCGCAATGTGATCATAGGAGGACCGAGCCACGTGCACAGAAAGTTTGGTGAAGTTCCGCGGAGCAGTTTTCGAGATATGCGAGCGGATAGACAGAGAAACAGACAGACAGACAAACTCATCAGTCATCACAATACTTCTCACCCCTCCAATTATCCAACGCGCAAGCAGCCATAATCACATCACCCTCGAGAGGAATGCGACGAAGTAGTGTAATGAGTATGTCTGTTTCTTTGTCTGTCTGTCTGTCTGTCCGTTCGCATAGCTCGAAAATTGCTCAGCCGAACTTTCACGAAATTATCTGTGCATGTTTTCCTATGGCCGCGGTTCGATCTGGCGACGTGGTAATACGTTATCGATGACGTCATGTTTCACATAATGGGCCCTATGGCGCGTCGTGTGTATTCCTGAGCACCGACAGACAGTGTAACGTATAGTGATCAATCGAAACAGCTGCATCGATTCCGACCAAATTTTACTTGACGACATGTAAGTTGCGTACGGGGGGCGAAGTTTGCTATATCTACGAATGCCTTGTTTCGATTGCAAGGTATTACTGATAATTACCACGCCGGCGGTATAGCCGTTGCGTGGTAGGGTGATCAGTTGTGTCTGTGACTTTGTCTGAGTGTCTGTCTGTGTGTCTGTCTTCGCTCTCCGCAGGAAAAGGGCTTAAAATTACACCAAAATTAAGTTGGTACTGATATACGGTGGTAAGCAAATGAGGTCATAAGTGCAAAGGTCAAGGTCGCACGTTTATGCGAAATATAACGGTCGCACGTTGTTAGTGAAGTATGCTGCTGCTGCCGACGTCGGGCTGGACGTCGACAGGACTGTTTAGTGGGTCCGCGCTTCGTTATTCCGGCGATTAACGGATACAAACGTATAGTGTATACGCGCGGAGCTGGTTCCGTTAAAACATTGAAAACTCGCCACAAAATATCAGCGGATATGCGGATATTTTTACAGTGTAGTCAAACAGCGCGATGATGATCGTTCAAACCGGTGGCTGGAGTCGAGTGGCCGTCATCCAGTCGTTGAGGTAGTTGTTGCGATGGAAGACGGTCGGCGGCGGAGTCGAGTCGACGCCGTCACAGTCGGACACGACGAAGAACCCTCGACCGAGATGATAGAGCTCGTAGGACTCGGGCTGGCCGAGCACCGAGTCCAGGGACTCGCCGCCTCGTCGCGTGGCGCTGGCCAGTCGCCGGTCCATCAGGACGACGCCACGCAGTCGAGCGAACTCGCGGTCGTAGACGCTCAGACGGCCGCCACACAGCGCCGCCGTCACCGTCCCGTTCCACCTTCGCGCACCTCATCAGCTCAATCGATTAGTTGTCGGGTATTATGGGGCCGATTGCGGCCGTTCCGCCGATAGTCCGATGCATTAATTAGTCATACACGCCCGCCATGCGCACAGCCTGCTCAGCTGTTCCTTTACAGTTGCAGCCCCACAAACGTGCACTTCCGCCCCAAACCCTTGGAACAAAAAATGTTTTGACGCACTTTACTACCAGACCCGATAAGGAAGCGGACCATTGTGATGAGTGTGTCTGTCCGTCGGCACGCATATCTCAAGAACCACAAAATCGAATTTCTGTGCAAGTTGTCTGTGGCTGTGATAGCGTTGCGATACGTTATGCCATTCCGGGTTTGTGAATGACGTGATAGTGTTTTCCTCTAATGGGCCCTATGACGCCCTGAGCCAAGTCGCTGCAATGTTGTGCACGGACTAACACCCCTGCTGCTCGACGACTAAAAGCTATAAATTTTGATGCGGGTTTTTGCCCTGAAATAACTCGGGAATTTTTACGCAGCCTACGACGTCAGAAGCTGCCGGTACATGCGACTTCTCACAGAGTTATCGCGCACCTGGCGAAGAGCTTCAGCGACGTGGAGTCGGTTTCAGAGGGCGTGTTGTGATACTGGAGTGTGCCGCCGTCACGGAACTGCAGCCGTACGACGGCGATCGTGGTAGCACTGAGCGCCAGACAGACCAGTAGACGGACGGCTGTCGGTGACCGGGCGTGATGATGTCGCGCTATCAGCGCCCAGTGCGTCGGAGACGTCGATATCGTCAGAAATCGCCGTCTGCCGCCCACGTGATGCGCCATCGTCGTCAGCAACAACTTATGACCGACTTCATGACTCCTTCCTTGGCCGTCTTCACAGTTTACAATAGTCGTAAGACATTTTTTTAAATTTCTCATTAATATATTGTGTGTTTATGAATAATATATATTAATATATTAATGAATAACATTAACGTTCTTTTTAAACATATATTGATATGTAACTAGAATCGTCATAGATACGGTTCACGTACGAATTTACATCAACTGCTGTGATGTTATTCATAGCAATTATTGCCGGTATTTTCCTGTTTCTTGATTAATTTGCGCTCAGTACTCTAACTCTACGCCAATGTAGTCTCTTACAGCAAATTTTCGCAACTGATATCAAACATGTTTTATTTTATTATAGGTTTTAAACGTTTTATTAAAGTACAAATCCGAAAGCATGGTCTTAAAATTCCAAAATCAATGTTTTTTACAACTATGGAATCTATACATACTGCTGAACCGGATGCAATCGACTAGCTCCGTGTATTATCATAGTGCCAAGAAGAATTCATCAGTAAAATTTGTTCGTCTCTCAGTTGAAATGCAGACGGCGAGTGTTGCTGCCTTGACGACATACAGATTAACGATCGCTCGATGAAAGTCTATAATGTCCAACAAGAAGCTCAGAACATCCTGAGATAGCGCGAAATGCGAGCCGTTTAGATGATGCCGAAGTGCATTTTTCATACCTCACTGGTTTCCTCCGTATACAACGCGGTTTTCGAAATCACAGGATATTAAATCCTGATCGGCTTCGGCCAAGATACCGATCTATCCTGTCGTTGCCCATTTTCACTCACTTTGTTGCACTATGTGATCACAATCCACCAACGTTACAGACGGATATACAGACAGAGAGTCATGCTCGTAGCATAAGCAAGCAAGCGCGACGTGCGTATATTGCATGTCGCGGTAAAACTGTCAACCGCGGTTAACATTTTCCTGCTGCTGCATTTTTCTACAGACCTGTGTGACGACACAGTAAACTGTTGAGTGCATTGAGCAGCATAACTTTGTGCTACAGACGTTGTTAACCCTTGATGTCCGCCGGTAATTACATTCATTACTAGCGCTTCGAGAAGACAGTGCTGGACGCGATGCACACACACCCAACCAGGCCCAACTAACTGTACCAAACGTAACGGCCAGCCGCTGTACCAATAATCATATTGTTTCGCGCACAGTATTAGGCTGTAGGTCCGTGTCTGTCTGTCTGTCTGTCTGTCACGAGCCTGTATTGTATCAAAACGACCACATCGTTTACCACCACGTTCGTCTACTGATAGGACACTAACAGTTCCACGAACCCATAACAGATTTGGTGACAGAAGCTTTGCTGTTGCAGGGCCTCGTTTGTGGAACAGTTTACCGTTAAGCCGGCGAAAGATTTCTAGCTATGGACTGTTCAGGCGATATCTGAAAAATCATTTATTTGGGATTTGAGAAATCACAGCGCAGTGTGACGCATGATATCCCGCGCTATATAAATATTCTTACTTACTTACTTACTTACATCACAGATCTAACTGGTTTGTGGCATGCAGTCTGTCTTTCCTGACTTATCCTACACTGTTTTCATAAAATTAGGAATTAATTTCAGAATTAAGAGAACCTCCCTCCGGAATTTGCTCCAAAACTCTAGACTTAGAAGAAAAAAATCACCACGGCACGCGTCCACCGCTGCCAAGCGTTTTTGTCAACAGCCGACCGACGACCGTCGCTTGTTTATCACGTAACTCGGCGTACAGCTTCGTGAACCACGTACACGACGGGCGTGATGCAGCGCGTCGCGCGGTTCTGTCTGCATCAGCTGAGACTCATTACAGCGGTAGAGGGTTAATAGGTCGTTATATCGTTGCTGCTGACGCCGACGGGCAAACAGTTTGAGAAGAGCTGCTGACTAAGTAGCTACACAGCTGCTCGCGGTGCAAAACGACCGTGAATATTAATTGATGGTTGCGTGAAACTACAGTATAGTTGCCGCATGATACTTCTTGTCGCATTCATTAACTTGTCACTCTCAGTGTGGTCGACACTCGGCAGGTTGCGAAAAATCTCCACGTACTGTGGGGCCGGACTTTTAAATAGTGACGGCGAGTCTCAATCAGCGCCACGTCAATCAAACTCTGGCGTCGCAGGACTAGCGCGGCTGGGGGCGGAGCGAACGACAGCGCCAGTATAAATACTATTGATATGACGTGGAGGTCTTCGATGTTTGAATATTGTTCTCCCTCAAGACCATGTTTGTGTAAGAGAGTGTTGTTAATGGCTCTGCGACTGTTGTGGTAAAAACACTCGTACAATAACCACTCACCGTTGTCACTGCACCAACCCGTCGCACACTTTACACGCCTCCTCCTCAAGAGATTGTGCCGGCGCCTCACCACGAGCAGTCGAGGCGGTGACCTCTAGGCCTACCTTTCACAAGCAGAAGACAACAGATATTTGCTGTGTTTAAAGTTTCGCGCGGGAAACTCCAGCAAACTTTTCCTGTTCATTTGTGGTTCATCATCGGTGTAATAGCTAGCTATGATAGACTCCGCCGCCTTCCTTGTTCGCTTTCATTGGGCTCATTCCATGGGGCCATAGCGGTCCCCTCTGTCACGCATTGTCGTTGTCGTTGTCGTCGTCGTCGTCGTCATGAACATCGATGCGCAGGCGGCGTGCGACAGTGGCGGCAGTAGCGACCCCTGGTGAATGACAATGTAAAACGGCTCGCAGTAGCGAATGGCCCCAACATTTTTCAAATGCTTCTTGTTAATTAGGCTACGTCATCTTCAGCCATAAATCCTCACGTAGTTAGTTGCCTGATTCATTCTCTTTGCTAGATCTTGATTCCTGCGGCTGTGAAAATGAATCAACGTCAGCGGCTTTCACTCGCAGCCAATCATTTTCGGCGCTTTAATCTGTCTCCAGATAATGTGGCGAATGTTCGCGATGAGCGGTCGAAGTATATGGATCTGCCGTGTTGAGTCTTCGTGACTCGTGTATCATCAATACACTATCAGTTCCACGAGGCGGCCGCGGTCAACTAATCAACAGAACAAAGATCCGCTGCCGACGAAGTAGGCACTTCTACGTTTCGATCGATTAGAACGACGTCATTGTGCCAACTTGATGAGAGATTGCTCGTCGATAACGACGAACGACACGGACTTATTGCAGTCAGTGAATTGATTCGACGATATTTCGCTTTGATCTATTACAGCGAACTGATCTCGTTAGCTGCGATAGATTCATCTTTCTCTCGTTGCGTACCTTTATTGTTGGTTTTTCGTTAGCTTGTATCTCACACAGCATGTGGCGCAGCTGTACGTCATCAGCACTTTGGTCCGCATAGTCGACGACATTTTTACTTCGTTTCCGACCATAGACACTCTAGACTTCTTACGTCCAATCAGAACAGCAGAAGCGTTTGAAGCCGTCGATTGGCTAGCAGATCTTCCCCAATGAACATGACCGCAAAGCGGGCCGGTCGAGTGACGTCATTTTGTTGAAGTCAACAGCCGCAATCTTGGCGGCGGCCATGTTTGTTGGGGATCGGACGACGGCTTCAAACGACACGGACGCGGCAGCTGTGTTCCCGACAGCGCTGCGAAGTATTGCGATGAGAATGTCCGTCTGTCTGTCTGTCCGCTCGCATAACTCGATAAGCACACGGCCGAATTTTTTTTGCAATACATGGTGCCTATGGCCGCGCTCCCGTGGCTTGGTCCTCGTCTGGCGGCGTTGCGAACTTGCGATATGTTATGTATTTCCGGTTTCATGGATGACGTCACGTTTTCACATACAGGTAATGACCGTATGTCGCGTCATTGTACATAAACTCAAGACTGCATTTGTTGCACTGATAGTAAACTGTTGTTAGAGAATATCGACAATTGACCCTTCATGTAAATTTTTCCTCCCCCGGTAGGGGTGCGGAGTGTTATGACGAGCGTGTCTGTCTGTCTGTCTGTGCGTCTATCAGCGATCAAATCTCAGGAACTACACTTCTGAAGTTTGCGAACTTTACGAAAATTTCTGTGCGTGTTGCCTGATGTGACGTTGTGGTCCTCTGCTGCCGCGGCAATGTAATACGTTATGTGCATTACTTTCGGCTAATGGGCCCTATGGCTGCGTGACGTTGCCGCCGCAGTATCACTGCAGTGTCGTGCACGCTATCACCCCTGCTAGGCATCGGTTGAGTTCAGTCCTAGACGACGGCTGCACCGGAAGTGGCCGAAACGGCAACGAAGCCGTCGCCAGCGCCGCTTCACAAGCATTCGTTAGTTGGCGGCACCATCGATATGGCCCGGTCGAACTGCCATCGGCGTGGGGCATATCGTTTTGTCGCGCGATACCTTATTGTCATTGCGCCCCCTGTCGAGCAGTGACGACACTACAGGAGTTATTTAGCAGCAGCAGCAGCAAGTCAACGCGCCTGTCTGGGCCGCATCAGTTGCAAGGATGACATCACAGCTGCTGGACACTAGAACATAATCTTGGCGTCGAGCAACAGTGAATATGGCGACTACTCCTCGTCGCTTCTGAACGTTCTTCTTGCATGTAGGCCTATATTGTCAAAAATGATCAGATAAAAGACCGATTCTGGGCGCGACTAACTGTGTTGTAACTGTATCCACACGTCGCCTAGGTGACCATCTACGGTGCAAGGGCGTGGTTGACGGACGGGTGTAGACTGGTGGTGTGTGAACCAACTGGCACGATGTCATCTGACAGCACCGTGCAAGGCTGGCTGATGGAAGACGTCACCACGTCCAACATCACCGCCGAGCTGCTGCTGGACAACGGCACGTCGCTTAGCAACGGGACGCTGGCACGACTCGGCGGAGGAGCGAACGCCATTCTCGCCGCCAACACCATCAAAATCATCTACCTTGTTATCGGTCAGTTTCACGTCTGTACATTATCTTTTCACCGCCACTGTTAGCGACATTTTTTGAAAAAGGCTGTTAGACGAGATGAGATTTTAAGGTTTTTAAAACTCACGGCAAAATAATGCACTTGCATTTGCATTGCACATGTCGTTCTGCCAACTGTAATCATATTAAATGTGCAACTTCCATTTGTTCTTCTAGACGTTTATTGAACAGCTGTGATATTAAACTTTAAGTGCCTAAAATGCCTGGTGATCCGCCAAATCTTTTCTTGTATGTAGGCTTATCACCATATTTTGTGTTTTATGCTTAATTATACTGATAGATAAATTACTAAATTTAAAAAAACTCATACGGTCTGTATCGTTAACGGTTTGTACGAACTCGATGTGTCGCGCGAAATGAAGTTGAAGTGCAGGAGCGGAGTAGAACAGGTCGGTGACAGCGAACCCATCAAGGACAGTAAGTAAGCAAGCTAAATTTGGCAGGACACCACTTTCCGAGTGAGAACGATGCCATTTTCAGCTTCGTTTGGCTAGACACCTGCACTTAAGCTCCAAGCAAAGTGTCGAACCTGCGACGGATGGACAATATTAATACCGGTGAATTAATCGCTTCATAAAAACTTAACAATACGCTAATTACAAACCTTAAAATGTTCAAATGTTAACAGTGTAGTAAAATAGTTTTCATGAATGAGTATGGAAGGTGAAAAAGATATGTTTTCAATGATTTTTTTTTTCAAAATGGGTAGTGTTATGTTTTATCATGTCACCGACATCAGTAACTCATTCTTCGTTAGATGCCGAATGGGACCCTGCAGAAGACAGACGTCGGGGCGAATTGTCTGCCGTCGTGACGGACGTCCATCACTTATCATCGACGTGTTAGGTGACGGCAGCGAACATGTCTTCGGACAAGCATCCTCTTCGGACGATCAGCGAAGGGTTTCCATATTTAAGACGAATATATCCAAATCTGTGATTTGTGATGTTTTTCTTTTCCGGTACCTTACTGCGTTGCAGCTATATCCGTGTCTTGAATTTTTACTTAGTTTAATTATCAGTACTACACACTGTAGCTCTAAATATACGTGATCTTGCGAGGCGATGCCCCTCGCCCTGGTCGTCCGCGGAACAACTGGCTAAATAGGCCACCTCAATGAGACACGACTGGAACTGACTGCTGGAGACTTCTTGAAGGTGCTCTGACGTCATTCGTGGCTCCTGAGATGCACGGACGCAATGACCCTCGCCGGCTAAGGATCACACTCCATTGTTAGCTTTGTTGTGGATTGAACAACAGGTTCTATAAGAAATCTACAAGAAATCCAACCAACGGAATTTGAGCCAAGTTAACGACCATGATGATGATGATGATGATGAGTCATACTGAATTGAAACACTATTATCATTGCTGCCTATATGGCTAATTTCCATGAATACAGTTTTTTTCGTAATCCTACCAACCCCGTAACTGACAAGTCCATAACTTGTCGCCAACTTGTCGCCAACTTCCTCGTCGCTAGGTTGTCAACTTGTTACGATTAAGTTGGCGACTACCCCGTAACATTTGCTACGAGGAAGTTACGAGGAAACTGCGCTCGTGGAATTCAGCCTTATTCGCACCGTTTCAGCTGCAGTTTCGATTCCCAGCACCGCGTACAGTGACGACGGAATTCTGTCGTCGTTGCGTCACTCAGGTCTGTTCGGGTTCATATCGAACATCTACGTTGTGACTGTGATCGCGCTCTACAAACCGATGCACAAGCAGCTGACCAACATCTACATCACCAACCAGAGCGTCATTGACGCCACCGTCGCCTTCTTTCTCTTCTTCACCACCGTAATGGGCCCCGTGGCGGCATGACGCGACCGCAGCGTCACCGCTGCGATGTCGTGCACAGGCTACCGCTCCTGCTGCGTCAGTCGCCTTCTTTCTGTTCTTCACCACCATCTTCGAGGACGACAAGCGGCGTCGGAGTCCGGGCAACGTGTCGGACGAGACAATCTGTCGACTGTGGTACACCAAGGTCGTCTGTGATTGATTGATTGATTGATTGATTGACTGATTGACTGACTGAGAATGATGATTGATGTACGAATATGGCAGCATAGTAGCAAGCCTCGACATGTGCACGACATTGCAGCAAGGCCGTTGCGGTAGCATCACTGCGCTATCGGGCTCGTCATTATAGGAAAATGTGACGTCGTCCACAAAACGGAAGTACATAACGTATCGCCACGCCACCAGCGGATGACCAAGCCACGGTCACAGATAAGTCACGTGTGGCTCCTGAGATGCATGCGGACAGACAGACAGACAGACAGACAGACAATTGGGACAGACAGACACATTCATCGCAATACTCCGCTCCCTCTACCACGGCGAAGTAATAAAATATAAACTGTCCTCAATTGAGGATCGAGGTCTCACCGACCGTGTTTCGAAATGATGCCTTACCCTAACTCTAATTTTGACCTCTTACCTTAACCTTCAATCTTACGAGAGCTACGGTCATGACCCACACACATGCAAAGGTCATTCGGTTCAAAAGTTACAGTGAAAAGAGACGGACGGACAGACAGACGAACGGAGGCGATTGCTAACGCGGTCAGTATAAGGCGTGTTTCACTTGTTGTCACCTAGTTCTACAGGTCCTATAATAATGTGTGCGTGGTATTTGGCAGAGATTTCGCGTGTATACTGTTGACGGCAAAAGTTTTAAATTTAATCGACTTGTCCAACAAGAAGCATTTGAAAAATGTTGGGCCCACTCGCCACTGCGAGCCGTCCACAACAACAACAACGACGACGACGACAACGACAACGCGTGACAGAGGGGACCGCTATGGCCCATAGAATGGGCCCAATGAACAGACGTAACGTGCAGCGGAACAATTACTGCCCGTATTAGCGGCTGAAGAAGCAGGGTATAACTAAGACTCGTGTGTCGGTTGTCATCTGTGTGTTGAGATGCCGCTGTGGGGCATGCTCGTCTCGTCGACGTACGGCATCGTCGCTCTGACGTTTGAACGATTCCTCGCGGTCGTCTATCCGATCTGGCACAAGACCAAGTTCAACAGGACCAAGGCACGTCATCTCCGCTCTTTTCACACTGTATCTGACGACCTCTTCCGGATTAGACATCGCTAAAGCCGCCCGCACGTGTAAAATAAAATAAAGTGAAATAAAAATGTTGCTAAGACTTGGAAACAGTTTGCAAAAACTTGCACAAACTAGCAGCGTCATTAGCATGAAGTTTTACTTTTTCAGCCAATCACGTCTCGTCGCGTGATCATGTGATCTGATGATGTCACGCATGCATGCCGTGCCCATTTTATTGCAGAGTATTTTGCGGAGGCGCTGCAAGTTTTTTTCAAGTTCTGCGGCATTTATTATCTGCCCGCCACTGAACGGTTAATGTTTTTGCACTGTGCTTTTTTTTTGTAAACAATGGATCTCAGCCGTCCTTCAACGGATCGCAACGGAATTTTAACACACGTTTGGTGTGGGCACTGGGGTCATATTTTCGAAAATTTTCCCCCACCGCTAAAATTGCCAGCCATCTAGTTATATTTTATTTTACGTATGCGGACAGCTTAAGGGTCAATTAACAATCAACCGTATTCGACGGGAATTATGGGATGATTGTCGAGCTGAACTTTTTCTGTTCCTCGAGCAGTCCTCGAGTTTCTGATTATTTGCATTCAGCTGCCAGTGCTGAGCTGGAGCTGGAACTAGGCGCCAGTGCACGGTGAGTTTGTGGTATGATTAATGACCGCGTTAACATGGCAGGTAATGCAATCGCCTCCGGCCGTCCGTTTCCACTCTAACTTTTGAACCGAGTGACCTTTTATCTTGACCTTTTGCGTGTATTTGTCATCACCTGTATTGAAGGTCAAGGTCAGAGGTCAAAATCAAACTGTAAAAGTCAAGGTCAAAACTCGGAATAGTATAGGTTAAGGTTATGGTCTCAGTTTGAAACGCGGTCGGTGCGACCTCGATCCTGCATCGAGGACAGTTTTCTATAGTTACTACGGTTGTTGAAGGTGGCGATTACTCTGGTGATCGTGTGGATGATCGGGCCCGGCTTCAACATGGCCTACATGACTCCGTCGGCCAAGATCACGGACGAGGGTGACTGCACCCATCCCATCCCATCCCATCCCATCCATCCCATCTCATCTGAGCTCATGTCGGCGAGGCCGAGGGTGACTGCACGGTGTACTCGGAGTGGCCGGACAAGACGACGCAGAAGGCGGTCGGCGTCTTCACCATCTTCCTGCAGTACTTCCTGCCGCTGTTGATGCTCGCCTACGGCTACACAAGGATGGCTCTGGTGCTGCACCGACGGGTCGAGACCGCCGACGCACCGGCTGCCGGTACTCTAGACACGCCAGCTACCATCACCGACGCCACCTTTTGTCCCGTTACGAACATTTAGTTTATTGACATCAAACTTTCGAATGGGCTTTTGTTAACAATTACTTTGCCTCCAGTATGTGTGCGGAGTACTGCGATCAACGTGTCTCTCGCTATGTCTGTCTGTCTGCACTCTGCAGTCATATCTCAGAAACCAGATCTCCGAGTTTCACCAAAGTTTCACTACACGTTGCCGGTGTCCGTGGTTCTTCTTAGCTGCTCTTGCGACATTGCGATGGTGTGCACTTCCGGTTTTGTGGTTAACGTCATGTTTACAGACAATGGCCAGCCATAGGCGTGTAGGCTACGTTCAAAGTGACGTGAATTCGATACGGCCATGAACTCGACATGCTGTCTACGATTGCTTTGTTGAAGGGTTACGTTTTAGTGCTTCATAAACCTATACAGGAGCGTAACTGGAAATTTTTGTATAGGTCTACGGGTGTCCAAAATGTTGGACGCTACCACGTATTTTCCACTGCGACTCGAGCAGCTACCACAGCAATCAGGGTGTGGGGGTACCTACTACTTCAGTACTTCCTCATCAGATTTGTGAAAATCTAATAAGCCACTCTGGATGGTCCAGACTCTGGTGTCCCGTGGCCAGCTACGCCCTGATTATAATCGGGAATGGTAGCGACGTATTGTCGTGATCCTGAATACAATCGGTCGAAGTTTCCTGTTGTAGGAGAGGACGGTCGACGGCCGCCGATCGCCGCAGTGGGAACGCTCCTTTAGTCTCTGTCTGTACAGTGTTGATGCACCTCAAGTTTTTTTTCAATTCGTCAAGTGGGTCGTTTACATAAATGTGCGAATACTGTGTGAAGGCAAGGAGGCGAAGAGAAACGAGAGTATGGCTCGTGCGCGATCCAACGTCGTCAAGACACTCGCAACTGTCGCGTTCTTCTTCATCTTCTGCTGGACGTGGAACCAGACCTACTACCTCATGTTCTACCTGTACTCGCACCTGACAGTTCACCTGGATTGATTGACTGATCGCTACCCGATGTTCTACCTGGACTACCCGTTGATCGACTTCACGAGCGCGTTCTACAACTTCACCGTCATCATGGTGTTCCTCAACTGTTGCGTCAACCCGGTCATCTACAGCATCAAATACGAACAGGTATAGAGGGCCCAGAGCGCTTTCTGAACCACCGTTCATTATTATCACTTCATCTCATTTCATTTGAAGAGAGAGAGCGATGTGCAGTATTTTAATAGCTTTCGCT
>Ga0209782_1001237_pt1 | contig 12998 bp, 3 predicted proteins | sample WorMetmaBAHAMAS1_FD_187390 | JGI IMG/M metagenome (GOLD analysis project Ga0209782, IMG submission 187390) | Marine gutless worms symbiont microbial communities from Max Planck institute for Marine Microbiology, Germany - Inanidrilus... | ecosystem: Host-associated > Annelida > Digestive system >... | reverse complement strand
ATTTGTTGGCACAAAGTCTGTCTCCTCTGTGTCGTCGAAAGACACGATGGCGTATAGCATTTTGCTGTACGTAGCACCAACAGACAGACTGCAGTTCGTTCAATAATGTCCAACAACAATGCTGCCATATAGCATATATAGAGAGAGAGCCAAAAAGAAAAACAGTTTTTTTACATCTCTGGTCAAAAGTCGCAGATAATACATGTACTCGACTCGATGTGCATTTGGCGCCCCGTTGTGAATGAACGGTCGAATTTCACTGAGATCATTAGTAAAAAAACTAGAGTCCCTGGGCTATCGTGTGATATTGTTTAGCAACGGCGTTAGTACGTTTAGTACAGCACCGACTTATGACAGACTGAAGGACAAAGGGACGGACACATGAAGACGGAGTATATTACTGTCCAATCACCACCAAATTTGGTGATAATAGGCCTACTTAACGACATTTTGATAGAATTTTTTTAAATCTTTATTATTTCCTACTGCAGAATAATAAGCTTTCATTTCAGATTCAGAACAAGAAGCATTTGAAAAAAAATGTTGGGCCCATTCGCCACTGTAAGCCGCAGCACGCTGCCTGTTTTACATTGCCATTCACCAGGTGTCGCTACTGTCGCACGCCGCCTGCGCATCGATGTCCACAACGACAACGACATCAACTAATCATTGCCTACTCTAAATAAGGCCTAAATTAGTTCGTTGTAGAAATTTTCTAAAACATATGCTAAAAACCAAAAGTCATCTGATGTGGCCGACAGACTATTCCAAATCTGTATTCCAAATTGCTTGCTTGTCGCACTCGTTAGGTACAAGTTCACAAGTATTATGGTGAAGCAATGTACAAAATTTACTTTTTCTGTGTGACATTAATAGGCATACTCACATTATGGTAGAGCTGAGAAGAGTTGACGCTGAGTACGGTACTACGGCAGACGGGCAGAAGACTGGACACACGAACTACGAACAAATTGGCACGACCAGTATCAGCCAGGTAGAGTTCAAATCAGAGAGCTGTGTGGGTGCCAGCGAGTGCTCCTGGTACTGACTGATGCTGATGACGCCGCCGGCAGGGACACCGCACTGCTAGTCAGTATCACTGACTAGTTCAGGACTCCGCCTATGCCTGCCATGTAATTAATCTGTTCACGGAGACCGAGACAGCCGCATCACTTACTCGCAGCAGCAGCAGCAGCAGCAGCATAACGCGCGCCGGCGGCCGGCCGTGCAGGGCGGCGGCGTCCTATTACTCTCACCTGTCACGTCATGTCCGTTGTGGCGTACCATTATTGTGGTGGCGTGAAACTTGGTCGCTTCTGAACACTACCAAACTACCTGTACGTTAGCCGCGAAAGTCTCGGCTAGGAGTTTCACTGAAACTCTCGCAGACACAAAGGCGCATCTTTCGTACTGCAGTCGAATTTCATGTAAATCAGGCAACTATGCTATAGCTAAATGATCACAAATGATGCACTCGAAATAAGCGGCCTTGAATTTTACTTGACCACAATTGGCCACTTTCGACTATTAAATTAGTATGCTCTATCGAGCATATTGGCTATGTTGTTGATGACCTTTGGTGACCCTAACCCCCCCCCAAACCACCCCAATTTTTACATTTTTCGTCGCCTTTCATATCTTCGAAGTGAGTAAATTAAACATAGATACTTCATATTTGGTGTACAGGTTGATGGTAGCTAGTCCCAGCAGACGGACAACAAACCGTCCCTGAAAGGGGCGTGGTTACGTCACGTGACACGTTTTAAATTTTGGGAATGGCTGAAGCTAGAGCTCTCAAATTTTGTACAAAGGGAGACCATGTCAAGTATTGCCAAAGGGATGACAAATCACCGCGACAAAAGGCGTGGTTTTGCTCACGTGACCCATTTTTGTATGCGCAACTGTGGAGAAAAAATTATCCAGTGCACTCCGTGAATTGCGATCAACAATGTCGCTGATGACGGACTACTGATTATCGCACCTGTGCTCTATAGCCACACTAAGGCTTAGGCCTAAGCTCCATCGGTTCGATGTGTCACTGTATTTGTTGCAAAGTTGGCTGTATAACATAGAGACAACAAATCGACCAAGTAAAGTTTGAGCAATAGCGTTCAAATAGGTCTATGTCATAATAACCGCCATTTCTCGGTGTGTGTAGCAGTTTGCTATCAGCCGACGCTCGTTGCCTGGTAATTAAACTCGATGGGCAGTGCGATATGGTAGATTTTACGTGAAGCAGCGGTTCATCGGCGTTAGCAGATATAAGAACTTACTTGTTTTCAAATGCGATATTTTGTTGTTGCAGGATTTGTACTGACAAGCGCATCGCGCGGTCCCTCTGCAATAGCAGTTTCTTGTTGAGTTACAGCGAGTTATTTGTCGGAAGTTGTTGATTTTAACCACCTCCATCTGCATTGGACGCCCCGTTAGACCATGGTTACAACACGATAAAACACTGTGATAAAACAGCTAAAAATATATAGCCCTTCCGGCAAGTTTGCCGAGCGGGCTAAACTAGCCTATTTTAGCTGTTTTATCGCAGCTGTTTTAGCTAAAACAGCTAAAACAAAACCGTGCGATGTGCTGCAAGCAATGTTGCAGGCTCATTATCATAAGCTATGGTGCATGCTCGAAAATATTCATGAGTCAAGGTTGTTGCAGCCAATGGCATCGTGCGAAAACGATTTCAAGGTTGCCTTGGCGCCACGCGCAGGTAGTCTAGAGATGTTGGCACGCATCCCAACGTGAATCGCCCGTTATTGTGCTGTTGGCACCACACTGCAAAACATTTGAATGACTGGCTCATTTGACATGTAGAACTAATAATTCAAACACCCGTGCATTTCGTTGTAGCCAATGCATGTTATGCAAACACAGGTGGATACATTTTTACCACACAATGCTATGCTAGCACGGTATATGCCGTTGCGGTGATTCTCTTCGTCTGTCTGTCTGTCTGATGGTTTGTCAAGTCAGTGTTCTACTGAAACAGTTAAGTACAGGATCATGCAAATTACGTCCAGGGTCCGTTTCACGGTGGGAACGCCGTAGTGAGAACGGCGTTCCCAATCTTTGTTTTGCCGGCCTTAACGCCCTGCATGCACGGCGCTGGATCCGCCACTGTGTAACCAAAAATTGACGTTCTTTGTGGCACGACGCTATACTACTAAACTAGCATGGTATATGCCGTTGTGTGTGTATGTGTCTGTCATACACACTGGTATTGTATCAAAAGGCTAAACCTAGGATCATGCAAATAACGCCACACGATAGCCCAGATACTGATACCAAAGGTCTATGTATTTGTTGCAAACGTGTTTGTATAATTATGTCGACAGCAAATCGACCAAGTAGAGATTGAGCTTTACCGTGCACGTAGGCCTATGTGCTAAAAAGTGACAGTTGTTGGTCTGTGTAGCAATTAATATGCTATAAACCACGCATTCCACGACGCCGACACCGACACCAACTTCCTCGCAAGGATCCTCGCGAGGAAGTCGGTGTCGGCGTCGTGGAATGTGATCTTAAATATCGCTCACAACGCTTGTTGCCTGCAGATGATTACACTTGGCGTGCAGCGTCATATGGTTGATTTTGCGTGAGGCAGTGTCGAGCGGTCCATCGGCATAAGCAGATATACTTGTTGGAGGAAGGAAGGAAAGATATAACAGTGACGTGAAGCAAACTGCATTAAACTCAAAGGCAAAGCCACGGGTTTTTATAGTGAGTCGGTTATAGGGTGAGGTCTGGGGAAAAAGAGGGCGCCAATATGCCCCCCTTCCCAAAAAATTTTTGGACGTTAATATCTGTGGATTTTGCTGCATTTTGACTTTTAACAAAAGCTTAGTACTAGCTGATGACTGAGTGTATTCGGAGAGTTGAAAGAGGTATACACAATAATTTCTCCTCGGTTTTGTGTGAAACCCATATTTAGTCCTAGACACAAGTGAAGGGTTCAAACCTCCCGCCGTGCATGGCCTCGCACCTGATTAAACTTATGCTTCTGTGTTAAATATTCTGCATAAAAATTAAAGAAGTCACGATTATTGATTTGATTTGAGAACACTGCAGTCTCTGGGCTATCGTGCGGCGTTGTTTGCGTGATCCTACGTTTTGCCGTTCAAGTAGAACATCGACTCGTGACAGACAAACACACGACGATAGAATATATACTTGGAACTGCAGTGCAGCATTCACGCATCTCTCTACATCTCGGGCCACGTGCACCTGTCGCAGAGCTGTTAGTGTCACGCCGTCGTGATATGCCACCGCCGCCCAGTACAACACGGACTGGCAGCTCGATGACAGCTGGCGGCAGAAGTGAGTAATGTCTCTACGCGGAAACCGTCTCTGTAGTTTATCAGTAAAACGCCCACTGAGCGCCGCATGCACTGTCGCCTAGCTGGTCGGTTACCAGCATGTACCGCAGGAGCGGGATTCAACGTCTCTCGGTCTGGTCGGTTAATTTCCTGTCCAGATAATTAGACATTAATTCATCGGACATGCAGGAGAGTTCGACGGTGTCTTCTATACAATCTTTGATCGTTACTGCCTCGACGCTAGCTGCCTTAATCTAAATCTGAATCTAAGTGTCAACCCAGAACGACTATAATGTATGCAAAAATATCTTAAGCTACTAGAAAGTTATATAGCAATTGAGAATGACATATCTGTGAAATTGTATTTCTGTTGAACAACGACGATCACGGAAAACCTAGTTCAGTGTGATCACTGCTGTAGATCTATGTACTGATTGTGTATTGTACAGGGCATCCCAATAAAAATACCACCGACAATGTTTCATCCTCGTTTCCATAACCACTAAAAATTTTAAGACCAGATCTGTACAGCAGTACTTTTCTCACTTACACACGTGTAGTATAGTTTTCCTTCATTAGTCTTTAATTTGCAAATTTTAATAATGTTTCACTCATCCGCAGTTGAAATGTATATAGGTAAACACCAAGAAACTAAACGAAAGCTGCTAGAAAAAAAAACAGAAAAATGAATAAATAAATATGCTGACAAGTTAATATTTAGTTGCTGATCCGACTTGTCTACACGTCTCCCCTTTTTCGGTATGCTCCAATGATTGCCTTTGCCCCAAGTTTGTTGCTCTTCTATGAATTTAATGTTTGTTTTTCAGTGAAACTACTCATGATAACTGATGCTCTGTAACATGCATTTGAACTGTACTCAAGCAAAAACCGGCAGTTTAAACACATGGCTTGTCAAGTTGTGATTAACGCTTTACTATCGACAGTAGAGGACTTCTCATGGTCACAGGCAGTCAGGTAAGGTACACCACAAAATGGTAATATCTCAGAAACGGTACCTGCTAGAGATGTTGTAACAATAAACAGGGTGGGCCAGAAAAGCCGGACTGTTTTTGAGAGTTGATAATTTCACGACATTTACTGGGAGAAAGGTGTGTAATATGTCAAAAGTTTCCAACTATTGCCAAAAAAATATAGTACTTGCATATCAGTGCATTGAAGTATTCTTTGCCTAGTTTACATAAATATTCACTACCCGTCCGCCGAGTGTCTGTTAACACTTTTCTTAAAGCTTTGTGGTTTCTGTTGCTGGTTCAAAACTTAGTAAAACTGACCTTGACTATGCAATGAATATTTAAATGCACCGACATGTAAGTTTTATGCTTTTTCTACACAAAATTCTGAAACTTTTGACATATCACATACCTCTCACCCGTTAGCTATCACAAAGTTACCAACTACCAAAACACTCCATTTTTTGGCCCACCCTGTACCGCTAACAGGACATGATATAATAACAACAAATCGATCACGTGGAGTTTTAGCCTTACCGTGCACGTATGTGCTAATAACCGTCAGCTGTGCTTTCAGTAGGCCTATCGGCTATCAATCGATGTTTGTTGCCGGATGATTACACTCAATGTGCAACGCAATATGTTCGATTTGCGTGAGGCAGCGTCGCGCGGTCCATCGACGTTAGCAGATATACTAGTTTTAAACAAGCAGGTAAAAAATTCGTTAAAAGGTTTACTCCTTAATCGTTTGACACGAGTGCACATGTCGAGTTGCGTTAAATAGTTGTTTATTACTGTCAGTCGTTTGGGTTGGTTTCTAAAACTATGCATAGCCTACGTTATTTACATTTAAATTACGTTTTGTTCCAAATCCAAAAAACACGACGTTTTACGTTTTTGAGTTGTTGCAACGTGTCCTTGAACACTTAAACAGATTGACGCCAATGACTGCATGCCTCTGGTTTGTGAAGCCTAGATCCGCAGTAGGCCATGCACATTATACAACATGGTATTGCCCATCACTAATTGTATGTGCGCCACGGCGATATAGCAAAGGTGGCCCACCAGCGCCCATAGTTTCGCGATTTTAAAGGCTGTGCAGATTGCAATACCACTTCACAGTACATTATGCATTCAAAAATTATACAGTGTGATAAAAACTGTCTGATATTTATGCAACAAACGACTTTATTGTTGTATCAGACTAGCTAGTATGTTATTTTATGATTGAATCCCACCACACCTCAAGTGTGTCGCTACACTACATTGTGAAATGTCAAGCGTCTTAAAAGCAAAATTGAAAACAATACGACTTCTGTAACAACAACTTTTAAGAAATTAACAACAAAAAACAACAAGTTTAGTATCTCATTTATTGTGTAAAGTAACTGTCATATCCTGCAGTTTTTACCTCAAATGTTTAATTAGTCTGCCTTGCTGCTATAGACGATGCATTCAAGCCAACGACGCCACCGACCAATGGTGTTGTGATCATTGAGCGCTGTGACAGTTTGCCCCACTCAGTGACATTTCACAAGGTATTGTAGCAACACACTTTAGATGTGATGGGATCTTTAGCAACGCTATTATTTGCAAATTTTCTCCTGATTCTGACAGTTAAACAGTTTTGAAAATCCGTTAATATTTGATAAAGTTATAAGGTGTACAAACAAGTGGCTCTGCTACGGCAGAGGGACTGCGCGACACACTTGTCAGTAGAAATTCTGCAACTACAAAATATCCCTATCGTATGGCATTATTTGCGTGATCCTACGTTTAGCCGTTTTTACACAATACCAGAGTGTGACAGACACACACACAGAAAAGGACGGACAGATACACGACGACGGCATGTACTGCGTTAGCATAGCGTCGCACGATAAAAATCGACCATATTGCACGCGTCCCACAAAGTATAATTACTATGCAGACAACGAGCATCGGTTGATAGCAAATTTCCAGGCAGACCAAAAAATATCGGTTATTAGCACATATTTGAACGATAATGCACATACTCCACTTAATCTATTCGTTGTCTATATGCTAAACAAGCAAGTTTGCAACAGACACGGTGACAAGACGAACCGATGGAGTTTAGGCCTAAGCCTTAGCGTGCGTGGCCTCAAGCGCCGTAGGTGCGATCAGCAAAGTCCGTCGAGCGCGCATTTGCTGATAGCACCTCGCCAAGTGGCGAGGAGAATGAATTCTAACTCCATAGCTGTGCATACAAAAAATGGGTCACGTGAGCAAAACCACGGCCCTTTTAGGGGTGATTTGTCATCCATTTGGCAAGACTTAATATTGTCTCCCTTTGTGAAAAAATTTCAGAGCTCTAGCTTCAGCCATTCCTGAGATATGGATGGGGCACCCAAAATTTAAAACCTGTCACGTGACGTAACCACGCCCCTTTCAGGGACGGTTTTTTCATCCGTCGGCTAGGACTAGCTAGAGTCAACCTGTACACCAAATATGAAGTCTCTATCTTTACTCACTACGAAGATATGAACGGCGACGAAAAATGCAAAAATTGCGGTGGTTTGGGGGGTTAGGGGTCACCCAAGGTCATCGGAAACATCACCATTTGATAGAGCGCATATGATTTCCTATTCGACTTTAATAGAAACTATATGTCTATCTTGTACCGTTTTCGAGTTATAGGCGATTTTCGTCGAAAGTGACGAATTTTAACCCACCCCACCTGCATTTGTCGCCCCCGTAGGGGGTGATCCCGTTCGAATTTCGCAATGAACTTTGGTATCAGAATACTAGAGTCAAGGGGCTATCATGCGGCGTTATTTGCGTGATCCTACGTTTAGCCGTTTTGATACAATACCGGAGTGTGACGGACACACACACAGACAGACGGACAGACACACGACGACGGCATATACCGCGCTTAGCAAGGCGTCGCGCGATAAAAATTGTGCCAATTTTTGGGCCACTCTGTTCGTTTAGCGTTTTGATAGAACAGTGCACGGCTTGTGACGGAGGACAGATGGACGGAAACAGGACGATGACATATCTCGCAGGTACACGGTCGTGCAGTAAGAATAATACTGAGCCGTTTTAATTGAGAGAAAATGAATCTGCACTCTTCGGTGCCAATTATGACAACTATAGCATCTCATGGCTGCAATGTTCGAGACGAGACAACGTCTGCAACAACTCAAAGAACGTAAAACTTTTCAGACAGTTTTAGAGATCAAACTGACTGAGCAAATTCTGACCGTACAAATAATAAACAAACATGCTCTCGCTCAGAAATGGCTCGCGTCACGCTCAGGGAGCTATGTTATGAACTAGTAAACTCGATATTTACTGTTTCGATCACTCAGTGAAGTTATGAACTTATTTGAAAGAATGAAGACTAAACCTTTTAGTAAAAAATGCATTCTCGAACACTGCATGACTGGTAGCGACCGTGACGTGTCACAGCTCTATGTAGAGTATAGATCCGTAATCTAGAGTGAGATGGACGACGACACCTGTTCATCATCGTGCTGTACGCCGCTGGGCCTTCTGCAGTGCTGCAGAGGCAGTGCAGCATACTGACACGACACATTATCATCATCTATCATTAGCTGCCACGCCTATACTCGTATCCTGCCTGGACAGTTTGGCACCGTGACTGCCAAGGCGCCAACTTTTGCCGCTCGTGGTATGCTATCCTACGGTGTATGCTAATGTAGGTTGCTGTTTGTCTGTCCGTCTGTCTTCCTTTTCTGTCACAAGTGGGTGTTATACCAGAACGGTCAAATGTCTCATTACACCAACAGCGTGCTCAAAAGCTCGACTTTATCTTGTCGAATATCTACGTGAAATAGGAATAGGGTCTCCAAATGCATGCTGGTTAGGAAAAATTAACGACTTTTGGGAAATAGCTCGCTGTGTCTTCAGAAAAGTCTGAAAAAAATTCCGGAAGAACATTGGTAGCCAAAAATACGTGCAAGCTCAAACATACGGCTGATATTCAGCTGACTATTAGGCCTACAGTTTTCGGTTAATGTTCAGCTGAATTGCAGATAGTAGACTTCGCCCCCATGTGCATTCCATGAGGAATGTCCGAGTAGGCCTCCTTGGTCTTTTAGTTTAGCAATATTTGGTATAAATGATGCAGTTAGGCCTATTTATTTCAGCTGTTGGCTATCTTCTTAAGTGAAAACATGACTCCATGCACAAAACTCCAGAAGTTGATAAAGCACTGCAACTCCACCAGACGACGACAACTGTCAGTCAACACGGTGAAGTTCGGCCGTGTGGTTTCTGAGATATGCATGCAGACAGACAGACCAATAAAAGCACACATCATAACACTAGTGGAGTGGACTAATCTAGGCGATTCAGATTTGATGTGCAGATTTGATGTTGATATGTGGCTTATATACTGTTAGCATAAACCAAGATATAGTTAGAATAAACTTTCAAAATTTAAACAACCCTTCAGTCATAGTTTACCTGCTCCCTAAATTTCATTTTTAAAGTCTGTCAATAACGTATTGAGTCACACTGTTCGCAGACAATACAAAGACTGAAGACAGATAGACAAACAGGGGTAAAATAGACCCCCCCCCACCAATAGGTGGCCGAGATCATCATGACGACAGTTTCCCGCCACAAGATCTAGAGTTCAGTGAGGTACGTCCGGCCGACGTGCCAGACTGACTCGTCTCAGGACTTCCTTGTGCAATGCATGTTATGGCTGCATCACGCTGCAAGGTCACGACTTTAATGTATGAGCTGAGCCACGTTGCTATAGCGACGGCCGTAGCTCAGATCAGATGAGGAGGCGGAGACGAGGCGGAAGTGGTCAGTGATAGCTAGAGTTCTCGGTTTCAGCTTCAGCAGCTGTCGTGTCCATATCGTCGTCAGGTCGTCACTCACTCATCAGTGGCGGCGTCTACCCCAGGGCGTGTAAGGTCAAATAACATTGCTGGCTGAGTGAATGAGCAGGCTCAGTAATAGATGCAGGATTGTATTGCACTAGTTGAATACCAGTATAGAGATAATACTGCATTTAATGTTATTCTGTGAAGCTAAATACATGTGAATTTCCTGGGTAAACCCAGGGACGGTACTAGTTGGCCAGGAGGATATGGGAGTCTGCACCCCAAGGCATAATCAAAGTAGGCCTAACGGTATATTTTCACAAATCCCGTAAGAATGTTCTGGGTACTCTCTGCCAATTTATGTGGTTATCTGTTTGAGTCAAGCTGAAATATAGCCTATGTGGCATACTTTGGACCCCCTATACAAAATTCCCAGCTACGCCTATTTTTTACCTTTCATTACTTTTTATTAAATAACCAGATTAGCAAACTATCGCATCATATACGATACTAAACACAAACTATTTTTAACAACAGGTTAAATAATTAGGCATATGCCTATACCGATTTCTACAATTTTAATTTAGAGTAGGCCTAACATTTTGTAGATTGTCCTCTGCTAATTTGGTTGAAAAATCTGCCAGGATTAGCCATTGCATACACTAAACGACTGCTGACCAGGATGATCTGCCTTGCACTTATATTGACTTGCAATTGAGCTGCCTGTCTTGCCATCCTGCAGGGCGCCGGCCTATACTCATCAGTCCCGTGTCAAAGTAGGCGACCGCTGCAGACATAGGCTATTGCAGTCTGCAGTCAGATGTGACGGGAACAGCTTTATACGACGCAGCTAGAACATACCATTGAATTTGACGTTACCTGCATTTCAAACTTGTCGTAGTGCATTAGCCTATGTGAAAAAGAGTCAGATGGATTTGCAAATCTATTCAAATGCGATTTTTGTACAGTTGTGCAGCAGCTGACTAGATTTCAACTCACAGGGAGACATGCAGTCCCTCTGCAAGCTTCTTTTTATCTTTTATCTTTCGCGCAGTCATAGGCAGGTGCAGCTATAGTACCTCCACTTTCGGGGGAGGGCAATGGGGCAGGGTTTTCCAAAGGGGGGCCAGTCATAAAGCCATCTATCTCTCCAGTTCGCTAGGTGGCGGTATGTACGCGTTGGCGGGCGCTTCAAAAGCATTCAATAAGTGGCAGCACTGTATAGCGTCCGCACGATATGCTTCGGGTCGTCCTCGTCCACCGTCGTACGTCGTCGTAGACTCGTAGGTCGGTGGACCGTGGATAGTTGGCTATTCATTGAATTGTTGGTTACTTGCATAAAGCCTAAACCAAACCAAACTGCCCAATGTATTGGCCAATGCTGGGACAACTCAGTCTGGTCTGGTCTAACCAAGCAGTGAACGCAGTCGTTGGCAAGTCATCACTCGCCTGTAGGTTCGACAGATACGTCAACGTTGGCCAATGTTTGCTCTACTGGCTCGTTGCGTTACGATTTTTGCTTACACTACTTCGTCTGCGTCACCATGACACTACCTTCTTAATAATAGAAAATAAAATGTTCTAAACTTTCCAGTTACATGTATAATTTGCCTAATAATTTTGCAGTTATAGGCCTACGCCCATAGGCATGCCCTACGTTTTAAGCTATTAATACTAAAAGGCTTCACGCACTCAGATGCTGTGTTAAGAATGTGACAGATCGACGCTGTACCACTCAACAGCCTCAAAATAGTCCGTCGATCTGCACGGCATACGGGACCCGTACGGGACCCGAAGCCACAGATTGACTGAGTGACGAGCGCGCGTGGGCGGTAGATGTCGCTGCAAGCTCACGCCTGTTGACTGACGGGTCCCGTGTCGCTCCCGCTGCAAAATACCGCGTCCATCCCATCCCGTGAGCCCGGACAAATCCCACACGGGACCCGTGCGGGTGTGTTGGCTGGGCAGTTACGTAATGTATTTAAATTGCGTGATTGCAAATGACTGAGTGAGTTCGAAGGTCACTTCTGCGTTCAAAATCTTTGTAATATCTATAACTAACACTTAAACTTCGACTAAACTGCAATTATGTTTACACGTAGCCTAAATTAGAAGACGCACATGGTTTGTGATTCAAGCTTTATTGTCAAAATTGAAGAGTTCTCCAGGTCAGCAGCGTAGCCGGGAATTTTTCCCAGAGGCAAGTAAAATTTGGGAGGATTTCGGAGAAATCCCCTAGTGAGGTGCAGTGTGGATCTGGGGTGAAGCCCCCATAAGTTGACGACTTGGTGTAGGGGCGAAGCAAGGGGTTTTTCAGGGGGTCATGTGGGTCTGGGAATGGTCGCTCAAGCCCCTCTCCAGTATCGGTGTCTGGGGCAGCCGCCAGAAATTTGTGGAAATATGACGTTTAAATCTGTAGATCATGGTGCATTTTGGGAGCCATCAAGTGCTTAGTATACTAGCTGTGATAACTGAGTGTATTTTGGGGGTGGAGCGTGTATGATGCCCAATAACTTCTCATCGCTGCCTGTTCCGAGCTGGCATCGGGGAGCATATCCCCCTTAGACTGCTCTCACATGTAAAATAAAATAAATGGTCTAATTGCAAAAGTTTTTGCAAACTGCCGCAGCGGATTCTGCGTCAAACGCGGATCGAAATGCACCAATCAGAGCGCGACAAAAACGAGCTCTTCATGCCTTTCTCACTGCTGCGCCGGTCGCGCTGATTGGTCAGCTTTGTCGCGCTCTGATTGGTGTATTTCGATCCGCGTTTGACGCAGAATCCGCTGCGGCAGTTTTAAGAATAGATGGCTGTTGGCAACCAATGTTTACCTTACTGGAATGAAAACTGTAAGAAAGCCATCCGAGACAGAAATAAAGCTA
>Ga0209782_1001236_pt1 | contig 13008 bp, 7 predicted proteins | sample WorMetmaBAHAMAS1_FD_187390 | JGI IMG/M metagenome (GOLD analysis project Ga0209782, IMG submission 187390) | Marine gutless worms symbiont microbial communities from Max Planck institute for Marine Microbiology, Germany - Inanidrilus... | ecosystem: Host-associated > Annelida > Digestive system >... | reverse complement strand
GTACAGATTATTGTGATAAACTTTTCCTTCTTTATACTAGTGGGCAAGTCGAGATATATTCGCACATGCATTAGTTTCAGTGTTTCGGAGCTTGACTGAAGTTTCGCCGCACCAGAATGTTTTCACTGCAAAACACTGAATGTGTTAAAATAAACTCTGCTTTACTTTGCCTTTCTTGTCATTATCCGGTGGTACTTATGAGTACTTTGATATGCAGTCTGTATGTGTTAGCTAATGGTGAGGGATTATTGTTTGATACACTGAAGCTGTATTTTCACTGTGTGACGTATGATGCCTGTCACTGCAGCTGCTTGACATCACGCGAATTGGACATCGGAAGCGCATTTTGGCGTCTTTAAAACCAAGCGTTGTTAATGGCCTAACATCGTCACAGGAACCGGCAGATCCAACGAATGTTCAGCAGAGTGATGCAGATGACCATGCTCGGCTGCTTGACCACACTGCGGTTCGTCTCTGTGAGATGCTTTGCTACTCGTACTCCATAGTTTCTGAAATCTCCTAATTCTCTGTTATTAATTTATTTATTTGCTAACATTTTGGGTGTGATTGAAAGCCAGCTGTACTTTGCATTGACAGTGTCAGCACCTCCTCCATTATAACACATGTTTACCTATGATGAACCAGTATTCCCTGGCAATTTTCTTCCTTTGCTTGTTTGAAAGGGAACGTATGGAGATTATTGGCAGAAATCTTGCAGTGAATGCCTTATTTTCTGACTACTATGCCATTGTTATGTCACATCTGTTTTATACACAATGCAGCAAAAAACGCCAACAAATAGAAAGTGACAGTAGTTGTCAGTGAACTTTCCACTCTGCTACTCATACACAGTCCCCAGAACGACGACACATGAATGTATGTAATAGCCGTGTCATAGTGCCAAAGTCAGTAGGTGCCAAAGACAATTTTGGTCATTTCCGGTCATCCGAAGAGCATGCCAGTGGTCGTGTTTAACTGGCAAGGTATGCCTTCTTGTTAGTGTTCTATAATGACTTTGGTCTGGATAGAACTGTTGTTGAGCTGTAAGCCACTGAGGTCATAATCCCATGAAGAGCAACAAGAATAAGTACGTCACAGAGTATCTATAGAGCCACTTTTACTGTGTGATATGGCTAAAACCAGCTCTGTCTTGGTAGTCGCATAATGCACACTCCAGCTTTATTTAACCCTCTAGGTCGGGTCAGTATGCCAATAGAGACTTGGAGAGTTTTTGAGAATGACAGAAGCAGGTTTTTACAGGACATATACCTTTCCTGTCACCCAACACTTTCAAAACGCTAAAGTGTTACAGTTGCTAGCGCATTTGTGGCATCCTGCGAAAGTGCGCTCTATAAATGTGCTTAATAATAATAATAATAATAATAATATTAATGTTGAAGCTCTTTTCATTTGTTTTCTGTTTCTGAGTGACGACTGATTTATCATTACCATCATTGTGGCATGTCCTTGAATGGACGTTGCTGTTTCTACGAGCGACCTCCATGCAGAAGGCTCACTCACAGTAGCTAGACTTGTTTAGTGGCAGCCTTCACACACCCCATCATGGCTCTGTCATGGGCAAGTGAGGATTTTTCATGGAAGCAGCCTGCACCACAAGACTGCCGCATCCTTATCAAGTAGAGTCATTGCTGTTGCTCCGCGACTGCTTATTTATCAGGGAAAACCCTGCTTATTTCACAGCTGATCAAAAGATGACCGATTGATGACTGCAAAAGTATGCGTTCGATTTTTTTGTTGTTAAACAGACGTTTTGCATCCTACCTGATGATGATGATGATGTTGATGATGATGATGATGATGTGAAACTTTATGATATGATGTTGTTAGGCCACAGTGGACGGTGGAAATGATGCGGCCTCTCAGCAGTATCAGTGGTGTCATCGTCCTGAGTCACTTATTAAGGGCTGCTGCAACTACACTGTTCAGGTATCTCTCTCTTGATAACAATATACCTCCACCTGTCTCACCAACTGATGCTGGCAGTGGAGACAGAAGATGCACACTAAGCCTGTCATAGGTTACTGGGTGTGCCAATAAAAACAATCCCCTAGAAAAAATGCAGTAATTCAGCCATGGTAGTACGGATTTGAGCCGAACTTTCAGACTTCAAAAGTATTCACGCAACATATCCTGTGAATTTTATTGAAATTCAAGAGCTTCAACGTTAACTGAAATCGTTTAACAGACACAGCAGTTTAAACTTCCGAATTCACTTTTTTAAAGTGAACATGCAGTTGCACGTTGAATATTCACGAATAACAAATCACATTTTGCACAGCTTTTCACCACCAGTTTAGATGTTTCAATCATGAATGTCACATGCCTATAGTGTAGTCTGTATTTAAACAGAGTGTTGACAATGTCACTGCTGACCAGTTGCAGCAACACACGATCCGAATATGATGCAAAATGTTACAGTTAGTTTATTAATGAACTCGTGAAGCAAATCATTCTGTATCGTCGACAAAACAGCTTTCAGCTCGGCATGATTTTGGCCAGCTTTGGCATGTGTCTTTGATTGTGTTCCAGCATAGCATCTCACATGATAATCCATTGGCATATCTATATTGGGCATTTGCTATTATTTTTTACATATGAATTGCAGTTTATTGTATACGATAGTTGTGCACAATCATAAGTACACTTAGATGAGCAGTTCTTACAGTTCTCTGGATTGGGTTTTGTCACACTTGGTGCATTTCACTGTACATAGCCTAGATTTATTTGTGTTTATCTGTGTATATTTTGTGTTTTTTTTCATACTGCATATATGTTGTGTTATTGTCAGCACAGTGGGGTGGACCTAATTGGATTGAAGCCCGGTCCTTAGGACTTCTCTTCCTTCAGTGCTGTGACACTGTTGGTTGGGTCTTTTGATCCATAAAACCCGTCCCCGATATGACCTATAATGTGTTTGGTGGGACGTTAAACCTTGCTCAACTGTCAACTGCAGTTTATTTACTTGTTCACTTAGAAAAATGTACTTTTAAGTTCAAGTGGTTGTAATTTCTAAACGATAGCAAATATTGTAACGAAATTTGCTGGATATATGGCTTGAATCCTCTTGTATGAAAGCTGTACATTTGGTAAAAAAAATCTGTTACAATAACTGAGATAACGAATTTTTCAAAGGAATTGTTTTCTATTGGTGCACCCTGTAGATACAAGTGTGGCGTAATGTTATGGCATGCACCAAAAGGTAGGGTAAAGAGGTAAAGCAGTATAGCAGTTATGGGAGCCTGCATGCCATATTGAATCACACAGTTACCTGCCACCCAGCAGAGGCGGCGTCTCCCACCCTTACTCCAGCCATAACTGGGCAGTACTCATCCACCAGTTAAGGATGAATGGTTGAGTAGGCCTGACCCAACGCATGTAAGTGACTTGCCCGGAGTCACTACAGATGTGCCAAGTTGTGAGTCGTACAGTTACTAATGCTATGTGTAACTTGAATCTCTGACATTCTGTGTATAACACTAGTTCCATTATTCTATCTATGCTTAACATCCTACTTGCCTTCATTTTATTAGCCATTTACTTTCAGTTTTTTCCCCAGTTTTTCCACAAGGAACCGTTGGGGATAAGTGGCGCTGGTCTTTTACTGACTGAATCTCTTTTGTGTCACCAGAACAAATGTTGTTGAAGCACAGAAGGAAACTGAAATCACTGACTGTCAATATTGTTCTCTCCTCGTTGTTTCTTTATCCACCGCCGGACTGCCAAAGGATGTGGCATTGGTTTTTTACACTCCGGCTGTATGATGCATGTCTAATACTTAAGATGATGATCTTCTGCTACAACGGGCAGTGATCTGTTGTGTTTCAGTATCTCGGATCAACTATGGTAACTGTCCTGGAAGGCACAGAGTCCACTAAAGCTTCTATTAGTCAGCTTAAGGTGGTACGCATTATTCATTGCAGAACTCGACAGATTTTATGTCACTACACAGTTATGCTTTATCTATTTTTGATTTTTTGATTTTTTTCTGATTTACTTACATCTACCAGGCCATGATAAAACAGTTGTTGTTATCAGGCCGTGGTGATCTCTGTGTATGCAGTTAAAACATTTCAATAATTCTCGCTTCCTAGACATACCTGGAACTCACTGTTATTTGATGTTGGGTCTTGTCATAAGTGATATCTCACAACCAATTAGTTTACATAGTCTGAGGCCACCAAAGCCGCTGTCAGTTTTTTTTAGCATAATAAGATATTATAAGAAATATTTTATTCTAGCTGGAGAGCCATCAAGAATGATGTCACATCCCTTACGTTATTTTGAGGATCCGACGATTTAATTGACGAATTGCCGGTGGAAAAACAACATCTGAGTAAATTGATCATTATATGCCGGATTTAATGCCGGATTAAATTAACGGGAGATTAATTTGCTGTGGAAAAACCGGACCTCAGTTTTCTTCAGTGCTTTGACCCTTTTGTTTTGACAACAGCAAAGGTAGTCGTAGTGTGTAAAAACTACTATAATCATCCCAGCATGGTCTCTTTTTTGTGTACTTGGCCCAATGTGTATTAACTCTGAAAAAGTCATGTAGAATACAACTGAGTGTGTGATCTTATTGTACCGATTGTTGTGGTGTTTAATATTACACGTCCTCTAGCCTGTGTGTTGTAATCTACAGAAATCCACGATGAATATCGCCAAAATACCGAGCATCATTCTGTCAGTTTCATACCGAGGTGTCAAGTTCATTGATGCCAAGTCAAAGGTTACATTCTGTTAGTCTGTTACCGAGAAGCTGTTTACTTAGCATTTGATTGAGTGTATTTCTAGCTGCACTGAGAACATTTCTTTGTTGCTCTTATTAAGTGAACTGTAATTAATATTCTTAAGCATTACAGTTCATGCTATGGTTTTGCAGTTGATGACTTTGCCGTTGATGTGGCACTGTGTTCCAGTTGGGAATGTTTTGATGCGTTCTATATAGAAAGTGGTGAGCGAGCACGACATCGACAACATATTCTGTGCGTGTCAAGATGGCGACGACCTAACAGTCTTTGCGTACATCACACGAGACCTCGTAACACAGAAGCATTACTGCCATGTGTTCAGAGTTGACAGCACTGTATGTTCACCTGCCGTTTAGTCATTTTCAGGCCGCGTCGCAACCAGCTAACATGTAGATGTGGCCTATTGCTACAGATGTTGAACGTACCTTGGTGTATGTTTGTGTGTATGTGTGTGTGGGGGGGCACAACTGTGAGCTGTGCAAAAACGGCTTAACCAATCAAGATGAGATGTAGACTTACGTGGGCTCAAGAACCCATGTATTAGCTGGGGGTCCAGATACCACACAGGAAGGGGCAGTTTTGAGGGATAAAGTCATTGGACATGAAGTTGTTAAACAACTTGATCCATATATCTCACAGATTCTTGCAGAACATGTCTGAAGTTTTATATAACCCCAAAACAGCTGGAAGTTGCTGCTCTGTGCAGTTTGCGGTGCACTGTAGATGTGTTTGGTTTTGAGTGATATTGATAACAAACTCGAGAGTGTTTACCAGTTTGTAATGTAGTACAGTGCAACGTAAAACATTTAATGCAAAGAGTGAGAGACTTTGTGTTGATAACAGAATCTGCTACAGTATTTTTATTATTTATCATATTTATAACCCAAAGTCGTAACTTTCCTGTGTGCTAGAAATTTGTTTTGAAAATAACATCGTATGCTTAAATTTCATCTTTACCATTTTAAAGTCTCGGTATACATGTAGGTGTATACAAATGTAATTGTTCTTCATAAAAACATAATTAGGCATATTGTTTAATTTTATTGCTTGTAAATTACAGATATTTCTTACATGTGCATTGTATATCTGTTGATATTTTAGTAAATATTTTACATTATGCTTTGATTTTGACTGTAAGAATTGCTCTTAGGTTGACACGTTGATGGTAGTTACTGTTGCTAATGTAATTTGTGGTGAAAACTGCTGTATTTCAGTCGTTATCTGAGGAGATCATTTTGACGCTTGGAGAAGCATTTGAAGTTGCGTATCAGATAACACTACGCAGCACGGCTGCTGCTGCTGACATGAGTAGCTCAGGACCTGCGCCTGCTTCCAACATTCCCACTACTGCGACAAGCAGTCACCGCGTGATTCCGTACAGCACTGCGCTGTGAATACTGTCAGTCATCTGCTTGACTCAGCTGCCATTCCATCAGTATGTCCCAGAGCGTTGTGTGTTATTTGTTTTGCTTGTCGTAGTCATTTAAAACAGTTTTTGTAAAATGTGTCTGGTTCCAGTTCAGTTGTGATGTTAGAAGCTTCAGTCTTTCAATTTCTGTAGCGATTTGTCACATAGTGACGCAAAATCAGAGACTTGTCATGGTCCGATAAAGTACTTGCTGCAGACAGTTACTCATGATTTACCCATTTTTGTTGAAATGTCATGATCACATCAGTTATCTAGTCCATATTTTTGGACTCGGACTTAGACTGAGTGAACTCAGCTACATATTATTACAGTTTCGGCTTAGACTGGTGACTTAGCTAGCTTGCTGCTAGTGTATGCCTCTGTACAGGCTGTCCCAATAAAAGAGATCCTCCCGGGTTTATCATCAATATTTCCAAACTGGCTGGCTTTTGAAACAAAAATAGGTGCGATTATTATACTAACACTACACACGTGCCAAATTTGTTGAAAATATGTCTTTATTACATTGTTAGTGCCCGTTTGAAAGTGAGACTAGTACCTTTTTAAAAATAAAACTTTGCATCCAGAAGGATACGCTAAGAAAATGGGAAACTACTGCCGAAAAGACGTCAATATGAATGCAGTTTGTAACAAAAGTATTTATATTTAATTTGTTGTTTTTTGCTTGATTAAAGTTTAAATGCAAGTTAATTGTTGGGCATCAGTATCATTCACAGTTTTACTGAAAGACTTCGAATTCAGATCTTGCAAGAGCAGAAACTTTGTGCAAATTGGTTCGTTGTTGCAGCATACCGAGAAAAGGGATGATGGAGCCTAAGACATTTGCAAACATGTTGACAAGTGGGGCTCAGCTGACTGTTGAGTTGTCAACATGTCTGTTTTGTGGAAATTTTTATGTAGTCTCTTGGTGTTAAAATTTTACTTATAAATTTCCAAGCATGGACCAATAAAACATGATTGAAATTTGAAAATGAAAACTAGACACAGTGTGTACAAATGTTGAAGTATTGCTATATAAATTTTGACCTTAAAATTCTTAGCGGTTATGGAAATAATAATGAAACCCTGTTGTGGGTCTCTTATATTGGGGCAGCCTGTATGTGTTAAACTGGCAGTGTACTGAACAGTGTCAGTGTTAAGTTGGCAACATGTCTGTTTTGTGGAAATTTTTATGTAGTCTCAATGAAATTGAGCAACAATGAACTCATCAGCAACAGTGAACTTATTTCGCGCCATTTTACAAGACATTCAATTTTGCTTTTGGTGCTCGGATGCTGTCGATTGTTGGGTGTCAGAAAGAACGTCAGGTCTTTAAAAATTGGTGATGAGCTGCTGATATGATTGTCTGTTTGGAGCGATATGCTTGATTTCAATATGTTTTAGCCATTCCGTCATCTCTTGCTTCATTGAAATCCAGACTGGTTAATATACCTTTCTGTTGCTGGCTTACCCAGGTTGTCGTGCAAAAGGGGCTGTTAGATAGATATTTGTTTGTTTACAGCACAACACGTCCTGTGAAGGTACTTTTGAAGCAGAGAATGATTACGGTTTGATGATCAACACTTTTGAGAGTATTTTTGTCCGGTGTTTTTTCAACAACCTCCAGGGTTGATTACCTCCCATTCCTTTGTATAACAGTCTTTGTGTTCAGACAGTTTAACATTGCACTAGTAGTAGACCTGATGTACAGTGTTTAAAATATCATTTTCTTGACTATATTTATGTTTATACGTTGCAGTTTATTGTTATTCGGCTTAAAATTTGTATGATTTACAAAGTTTCTTGAACTTATGAAGAACTCCATCCAACATACACTAACTTGGCCCATTATCTTGCCTCAAACCAAATACTGGAGAAAAAATTGTTATTGTTGTCTGTTGTAACTTTTTAAAGACAAAGTGATATACATAGACTCACTGACTCTTCGTATTGTGTTAGAATCCATTGCTGATGTACATGTTGTCCCTTATTTGTATATTTTCTGAGCGTGTGACTGGTATGCGGCTGGTTGCATATATTGCCAGGCTAGTCAGTAATTGCCACTTGTTATGACACAGTTTGCATTGTTTTGATTGTGCAAAGTGTCTCAAACTTGTTGACGCAGCTAGACGTGCATATAGCTGGTCCGCTGTTGTTGGTGTTTAGATCTTTATTATGTTCCAAGTGATGAGTATGTCAGGCTGATTGTTTTGTTGAGATTTGCTGACATTTGTTGCTATTTTCGTAACGATGTCTGGTGTCGTTCAACGTGCATTCTTGCTGTGTTTTGACTTTTGCTATAAGTGTGTGTTAACGCTGTTGTTTGGATGACAGGCATGTAAAACATGCTTGAACAAGGCAATGATGCATCATGTATTCTGCCCCAGCACCCTGTATATTATCTTGGATTTTTAAAGTTTGAATGAATTTTTATGGCTTATGCAGTCCGGAAGGCCAGTGTGCATCAGCATACCAAATTTCAATGAGATCAGTCAAACAATTTTTGAGACATAACGGTTTAAAAAATAATTTGCCATTTTGGATTTTAACAATCCGTAAATTGTATTGGCTGATGGAGTCCAGAGGACTGATATGCATCATCGTGCCAAATTTCATCAAAATCTCTCAATCCGTTGCAGAGATATTGTGAGTTTTTAATTTTTCAAGATGGTGGCTGTTTGCCATTTGGATTTGTTTGATGTCTGTTTGGATCAACTGCAAAGAGTACTTGGTGATCTTATCGTTGTGCAAAATTCGGTTGTGATGCAGTGCTTTCAGTAATACAACAAGAGAGTCTAGCACTGGCTAACATGACACGAGATGATCCGCCCGCAAGCAGCACGCGAGCAGCATGGCAGCCGTGTGGGCCGTGCTGCTTACAGCACGGCTGCCAGTAAAGTGGGATCAAAATTTGAAACCTAAATTAGCTATAATGCGCCAATGCAGTTCCATCAGACAGACGGACAGACGGACTGGCATCATAGCATAAGTGCGAGATGTTACACAGATGTATATATTATATCTCACGCTAAAAATTTCAATATTTGATGCATTTGGCTTAAAAATGCCTATTTATGCCCCCAAATGTTGGCAATATTGACCCTATAAAAGAGGAGCAATATCTGTGAAACACCAAAAAGGCACATCGTTGTATGAGTCTGCATCATTTGAGCCATACAGCGTGAAAATCCATCTAGCAGTCTGACCTCTCAGAAAAAGTATGAATAATACACGATGGCTATATTCACCTATTTGCCCAGAAGTGCCGCATGGATGGACTAACATAATCACCTGTGACAAATTTATTGGCGATTGGTTGAGGGGTGTTGATTCTGTAGGGAGTCGAAAATGAGCATTTCCCATTGACAAAGCCAGTCACTGTTAGTACAGGCTGGCGCGGACACTTCTAGGGAAGTCATCAGCAAGTTATGCATTATGGTAACCAGGATTGCTGGCATATCAACTTACAGACTGGTTGTTAACTGAGCTGATGTCGTTCATGTAATTGGCTAATTGGGGTTCACCGTCGCTGACTCAAAGTTCCACGAGGAGATGTGCTCCTTTTCAGTGGACCTCATTGTTTTATGGATGCTTATTCTTCGTTGGCTTCATGTTATGTAGTTTGACTGCTGAATTATTCGGACACTGCCGCTTGTGTATTTTAATGGCGTATGTGATACTCAATGTCGACTTAATAAAAGTTCTAAGGCTTAGTTTATGATGTTGACACTGATGTGATGACAGCCATCTTGTTTTTAAGTGGTATTAGATTACATGCTGCCGATGAATGCAAAACATGCTGGGAATCGTTGATGTTCGCCCACATAATGGCTCACTGCACCAAAATTTTCTATTCTAAAACACTTTGACACCTCAGTACATCAATGAAATTATTTTAAATACATAAAATCAACCACTCTCCCAGTTTTGTTATTTTGAAATATGCTGGAATAAAAAAGCCAAGTCTGTCTTTTGGCATTGCAGATTAATTTGACAGAAATGAAGTTTGAATGTTTTCATGATCACATCATGTCACATTGTTCATGAAGTTACGTTTGTGACGAGACTGCATACATGTGCCAACTTGTGAATCTGTCTACTGTTAAGTTGTGAGGCGTAATGCTGGGCAAAGTGTGAGCTGAGCTCGAGTTTTTGTGCTGTGTACTGCAGACGTTTTAGTTAAAGTTTTTTTGCATTTTAGTCCTAGTCTGTACCAGTTGAGATACAGTTTGGTGAATTAATTATCTTATTCTCATTGGTCTTGTTTGGTATTTCGTCAAGATTTCTGATGTGTTTGTTTTTTATCTTAATTGTTACAATTGTCAGTTATTTCTCGTATATTGTCATCATTGTATGTGTCATTTTCACGTATCTTTTGGGGTTAGATATTGTTTTGCATTTTATCATGAAAATAATTTTATCATAATAATTATGATACGTTAGAGTTGACAGTGATTAAAGTTAGGATTTTTTAATTGTATGTACATATTTTAATCTTCACACCAAGTGCAATAAGTGGGCAGTCTTGTAAGGAATTAATACTGAATTATATTATTGCTTCTTCCATTCAGTTTACCTACTTACCAGTGAAGTATTGTCTGAAGAAATGTTGATTTCATTTGCCAGTAGGCCTACTGAATTGACATTACAGTTTTATGCAATATGCTGCTTAATTTGATAGATCTTATGATGATTATTTTTCTGCAGTTAAATGGATCTTACTGCACAGCCTTTGCTTTTTTGCTTTTATTAAAATTGCCAACTGTATAATATTGTCATATCCTGCACACACTGACACGTGCACTGCATACATTGCATACATATATAATGACACTGGCTTGGCCTGCTTACTGGTTGAAGTAAATATTGTTATTAACTTACCTCTATAAATTTATTTACAGGCTGCGCCAATAAAAAAACAGTCCCTTTGGAAAAACCATTATATCCATAATTGTTACAAATTTTGTCACTAAATTTATGAGAAGGATTCAGACCATGTATGCAGCAAATTTCATAATTACTTCTATTTGAACTTAAAAGTCAATTTTTCTAAGTGAACAAGTAATTGAACTGAGATTCTGATGTGAAAAATAACAAAAAATGAACCATATTCATATGCCAATGGATTATCATGTATAGGCGCAATGCTGGGATGCTATCAGAAATACACACCAAAACCGACCAACAGTGCCGAACTGAAAGATTGTTTTATTGACGCTATGGAATGATTTGCCGCAGGAGTTCGTTGATATTAAGGGTTAAGGCAATCGTGTTATTTTGCAACAGACTTCAGTTGTGTGCTGCTGCGGCTGATGGACATTCTGAACATTCTGTTTAAATGCTGAGTGAGCTACAGACAACTGACATTCATCACTGAAACCTCTGAACCGTTGGTGCAATGCTGTTCAAAGTTTGATCTGTTATTCGCGAATATTAAATGTGTAACTGCTTGTTCACTTGAAAAATTTAACTATAAAGTTGAAACTGCTGTATCTATTGAACCATATCAGTTGTTTCAATAAAATTTGCAGCATACGTTGCGTGAATACTCGTGTACATAGTCTGAAAGTTCAGCCCAAATCCGTACTACTACTGCTGAAATACAGACATTTTTCTAGCTACTTTTGCGTCGACACGGCTAAAAAATTAATAGACAGTAATCTGAAAGTAGACATCACTACCCACGCTGGCGGTAGCCGATGCGTGGGTATAGTTTGATCAGTAGCATCGGTGACTTTTTGTGTCCGGACTGTGAAAGAAAAAATACTTGAGCTACCAGTTCAGTTCCAAACTTGGTACACATAATATGTATATTATACTGTATGGCAGGATCTCGGTATGCATAGACTGAATTTGACCCTGAGGTCGAAGGTCAAGGTCACAGGGTTATGATGTGAACTGCCGGCGTGGTATGCATGTCGATATGACGGCTTAGGTTTCAAGTTGGCAGGGTGTATTACTGAGCGGGAGATATAGTCGCAGTGTTGTTAACAGCATCGTATAGGCTACGAGCCGCCGCAGTTTTTCACGATGATGGGACTAAACAGTGGATGGATGCTGGTCGATAGCTCCTAACGTGATCAGTATGCGTGAGGACGTCGCTGGTGCGCGCAGCCGGCGGCGGCGTCCGGTGATGCGGTGACCAGCCAGGCGTGTCCGCTCGCCCTCCCTCCCTCACTCCCTGCCTCCCGGCCGGCGGCCACTCCCAGTGAGATGCTGACATCGACGACTGACGCACGCAGCGCCGACCGACACGTTTGACAGCGGCTGTCGCCACGCCGGCCGACCGACCGACCGAATTCTCGCCGCCAAACTCCTCAAATCCATCAACAGATTTGATTTCGACGGCCAGACGTCCGTCAGGATTGGGCGGTTGCTGAGGCGGGGCGCCGGCGGCGGCGGCGGCGGCGGGAACGCGCTGCCGGAGACCGGGCGCGTCATAATAGTGACGGCCGGGCTGTCGACTCACTGGAGGTCGATGGCAGGTGCGCGCCGAGCCATTCCACGACTGACCGGTCGAACTAGTCGCAATCCGATCGCCAGCTCCGAGCCGCTGCCGCGACGTCCAGTATGCAGCGAGTACTGCCTCTACCGCTTCATGTCCGTCCTCTACGGCATCTCGTACTTCGTGAGTGGCATCTTCTCTTCGCGACGCATTTAGAACTCGCAGACACTGTTGCGCCTCGTTGGGCCCATTCCATGGGGCCATAGCGGTCCCCTCTGTCACGCGCTGTCGTTGTCGTCGTCGTCGTCGTCGTGGACATCGATGCGCAGGCGGCGTGCGACAGTGGCGGCAGTAGCGGCCCCTGGTGAATGACAATATAAAAC